>WBZP01000169.1_pt1 | contig 94156 bp, 82 predicted proteins | sample 5204301 | NCBI WGS metagenome assembly WBZP01 (sample SAMN12412401, study PRJNA552823) | activated sludge metagenome | isolation source: activated sludge from nitrification reactor of wastewater treatment plant... | place: USA: Pennsylvania | collected 2017 | reverse complement strand
TGCTGCCGGTAGGGGTGCCGCCCGCCATAACGCCGGCAGCCGGTGACCAGCTGTACGAACTGAAATTACTGATTGTGCTGGTTACATTGATGGCTGTGCTGCTGCCACTGCAGATAGTAGCTGCCGTGCTGCTGATCGTGAGGGCAGGAGGTGGGGTAACCGTTGCCGTTACCAGGGTGCGGGCACTCTCACAAACATCGGTCACCACCAGGCTGAAGAGATACATATTGTCATTGGTGTCGTTTCCATACCAGTATCCTGCAGTGACTGAAAACGCCCCGCCCAGTCCGGTATAAGGATAGACGGCATTGGAGATATATCCCAGTTCATCAATCGTTCCGGTGATGCCGGTTATCAGTAGCCGGTAAGTGCCAGGCGTGGGTATGGCAAGATTGAGGGGGATGGCAACCGGCACGGAGGCGCCACCTGTATACTCAGCCGTTGTAACTGTACTTATAACCGTGCCGCCGGTGGTTTGCAGCTGAATCGTAAACGTGCCTTTTCCTGTGAAAGGAATGGCTGCGGAAACAATGATGATATTGGGGCTGGTGGTATTGATAACAATACCATGTGATCCTACGGATGTGCCATTATTATTCGAACCGGAGTAGGTTGGTCCGATGGTGGCGGAACTTATGCCATTATTGGCAGCCACATAATAATTGGTGGTGGCGCTGATTTCCGGGGTGGTATAGGTGCTGCCGCTGCCTAAGGGAATACCACCTGTCGCGGTATTGTACCAGCTGATATTCGATCCGGGTGTTGCGCTGGCCTGTAAAGTAACTGTACCAATGCCGCACCGCGAAGCGGGGGTGGTGCCGGTGATGGCATAGCTGCCCACACTTACGGAAACCGAATTGGAATAGCTGTTTCCCAGTGCTGTACAGAATACCCGTAACCGGTAGTAACGCGTAGCGCTGATGGTTCCGGTAGAGGCGGAGGCTGGGTTGGTTTCACCGGTAAGATCACTGAAGCTGATGTTGTCGGAAGATACCTGCCACTGGTAACTGAGCCCGGCGCCGCTTACAGAGTAATTCACTGCGCTGAGGGTAGTGGAACCACTGCCGCCGCAGATCGAATTGGTGGCGGCTGCAGCGGTGCCGGGAAAATTACAGGGAGGCGTCGCTTTCACCACCACATCGTCCATATAGGAGTCATATCCCGCGTTGGAAGTGAATAGGAATCCAACATATAAAATTGCCTGGTTACCGGCTCCACCCGGCAGGGTTACAGTTTGCTTTTGCCATCCTGTTGTCGCGCCATAACGGCGAATCAAACTGCCGGCATTGTTCCAGTTGGTACCATCGGTCGACCATTGTACCTGAACGCCTTCCGTGAGATAAGTGGTACTGCCTCCAAGGGAAGAAAAATGCCATTGGAACTCCACATCCACGCTGCTGGTACCGGTGGTGGTGATCACCGGGCTTCTTAAACGCGTTTGATTACCGCTCCCGGAATAAGATGTAAACAGCAATCGATGAGCACCACCTGCGGCAGCAGGATTGGGGCTTGTTCCCGCAGCCGTGATGGTGCTTCCGAAGCTGAAGGATTTGCTGCCGGAAACCAGCTGCTGCGTCCAGCAGGCAGGAATACTGGTACTGGCCTCAAAACCCTGCGAAACAGGAAGACTGAGTGCAGCACAGGCTGTGGAGAAAGCATTGCTGGTGGTACGCAGGGTGCCACAATTGCTGTTGGGGCCCTGCAGGCGGATATCATAGGCCGTTCCCGCTGAAAGTCCGTTCAGGGTATAAGGGGTGGTGGCAGGTGCGGGAGATGCGGTAATCCAGGCATTTGCGCCGGCTACACTGTACTGCAGGATGTATTGCGCTGCTCCGGTAACGGTACCGAAGCTGATGGTGGCAGATGTACTGGATGCTGCTATACCCGTTAAGGTGGCAGGTGCTGCAGTGCAGGTAAGTATATTCCCCGTTAGCGGATTTGTATTGAGATAAAAAGGCATTCCCGCGCAGGCGCTGTTGAATGCATAAATGAAATAATAATACTGGGTATTGGCAGCCAGGGTGGTTTCGGAGAAACTGGTACTGCTGCCGTTAGACACAACAGTATAATTATTGCCGCCCAGTACATAGCTGCTGCCGGTGATATAGGGGGTGCCGTTTACCAGTGAAGGGACTGTGCTGGCAGTACTGCGAAGTACAATATATCCTGTTGGTGCCGGATTGGCCGCCGTAAAAGAGCCACTGAGGGTGGTAGAAGTTACGGAGGTAAGGTTGAGTGCTACCGGCTGCTCAGCAGGGGTGGTGCAGGGTACAGCAGCCTGAATAACGAATTTATCCAGGTAGCAATTATAGCCGTACTCTGAATGAAAACGAAGCCCCACATACAGCAATGACTGGTTACCGGCACCCACTGGCAGGTAAACAATTTTGGAGCTCCAGTTGCCGGCAGTGGGTGCACTGCTTACATAGCGTGGATACGCAGCAACTGTATTCCAGGTGGTTCCATTGGTCGACCATTCAACCGTAACCCCTTCTGCTGTATTGGTATAGCTGGTATTTCCCGATTCAAACCAGTCAAACCTTACCTCCACAGCGCTGGTTCCGGTAGTGGACACCGGGGCGGAAATCAATCGCTCCTCTGAGCCTGCTCCTCCATTGGTACTGCTGAAGGAATTATACTGAACAAAATGTGTTCCTTCCGGAGGGCTCGCAGCCTGGTTCGTGCCGGCGGTTACAAAACTCAGCTTGGTGCCGGTTTGCAGGGCAACGATGGACGAACTCCAGCACGCTGGCATCGTAGTGGCATTAAAATTATGTGAGTAGGGAATTGTTGCAGTTACACAAGGGGTGGTGAAGGCGTTGTTGATGGTGGTAAGGGTACCGCAACTGCTGTTGGGGCCTTGTAAACGAATGTCGTACGCTGTACCCGATGTTAAACCAGTCAGGGTATAAGGACTACCGGTAGGCGCGGGCGAGGCGGTGGTCCAGCTGTTGGCGCCGGCAACGCTGTACTGCAGAATATAGGACACGGCGCCGCTCACAGCTGTAAAACTGATGCTGGCAGATGTGGGACTTGCTGCAGTACCACTGAGGGTGGCCGGTGCTGCTGTACAGGTAAGGGCAGTGCCGGTTAATGGAGAAGTGTTCAGGTAAAAAGGCGCCCCCGTGCAGGAACTGTTATAGGAAAAAACATAAAAATAATACTGGGTATTGGCCAGCAGACTGCTTTGACCAAATGAGGTGGATGTTCCGTTGCTGATAGTTGTGTAACTGTTTCCAAGTATCGTATAGGCATTGCCGGTAACATATGTGGTGCCGTTGGTGAGACTTGGAGGTGTATTGCTCGTACTTCTGAATACAACATATCCGGAAGGCGCCGGGCTGGCCGCAGTGAAGGTGCCGTTGAGTGCAGTACTGCTAATGTTGGTCAGGCTTAATCCTGTAGGCTGAGCTGTTGGTGTGGTGCAGGGAGCCGCAGCATAAATCAGCACATTGTCCAGGGAACAGTTATTGCCTGCCCGGGAGGTGAATAAAAATCCGGTGTACATAGTAGCCGCGTTCCCCGCCGGAGCAGGCAAGGTAATATCGTACAGTGTCCAGCCATTGGTGCCTGTCAGTAGCCGGGGGATTACCTGTACATCGGTCCAGGTGGTGCCGTTTAGTGAGTATTGCAGCGTAACGCCTTCTGTTGCATAACCGCTCGTTGTATAGTTAGAGTTGTCGTGAAACCAGTAAAATCGAACATTAACAGTTGCACTTCCCGTGGTGGTAATCGGGGGAGAAACCAGCCTGGTCTGGTTTCCGGAAGCATAACTGAAACTGTTCCAGTACACATAATGAGAACCTTCCTGCGGTGTGGTGGCAGGACTGCTGCTGCTGGCCACATACTGAATATTGGAAGTGCCGGTTACCGTCTGCTGCGTCCAGCAGGAAGGAATGGTCGTTGCATTAAAACCCTGGGCAACGGGTAAGGTTACATTGGAACAGGCGGTGGCAAACAATCCTTTTCCGTTTGCAGTGTTGGCAGTGGTTACAGTTGAATAATTATTGGCAGAGGAAGCGCTGCAGCGTCCTTCCACACTGAATACATAATAAGTTGCAGACGATAAGCCGCTGATGGTATACGATGAGCTGCCTGCGGCCACTGCAACAGGGGTAGCCCAGGTGCTGGCGGTATAAGGTTCATCTACTTTTCTCCAGCGTACCCGGTATCCGGATGCATAGGTGGCACTGTTGGTCCAGCTAACCAACGCACTGGAAGAGGTAATGGATGAAACAGTGGCAGCGGTGGTTACCTGGGCGCAGGAAGAGGGCGTCCATCGAAGAATACTGCCACTGGCCGGAAATATTGTAGAGGTAATGCCCACCACATCACTTTGCAAAGACCCGTTTACCAGGCTGTTCCAGTTGTTGGTATAGGTGTAGCCGGTGAGATTGGCGTTTGTGAAAGTTACATTGTTGTAAACAGTGGAAGCACTTTTTAAGCCCACTTCGCAGAGGCCAGTGGTAAAAGAGGTGTTGCTGGTCGTGATAGAGCCGTACTGAACTTCCACTACATTCGTGGTCTCATACAAACGGATTTGAAAATTGATATTTTCACTGCCTATAACTGCATAACGATAAACTGAACTCCACTCAGTTACAAAAATCCGGTTAGGGGATGTTCCCAGTGTCTGATGTTTAACGGTGGCATTTAAATCTCTTGCCAAACCAGCGATGGCTAAATCATAGGCGGCGCTTCCGGTATTGGAAATAGGGGTGTACACAGAAACGCTGGGTGTGGTGGCATTACCCAGCGTCAGAAAACCATTGGTCGAAATGCGGCAATTGGTGTAATTGGTACCGCTGTAAGTAAATGTAAATCCCAGGTTTACAGCCGTAGCGGTTACCGCATTGTCAGTTGCTGTGTATAAGGTGGTTGCACCTGTATTCAGTGCTGTGTACGTACCGGTACTTTGCGAAAAATTATAGGAGGACACCTGCGCAGTTGAAATGCCGCTGGAAAACACAATGAATAAGAGTAACCAAATCCGCACATACCTGTTGGCGATCATTGAAAAACGAATTAGTGACTAAAAAGACGGGCCGGGCAATGGGTAAGCAGCTTGCCGGATCCGTGGTTTTGCTGTAGGTTAAGGAATGTTCGTTTATACAGAGGGGGAGACTGTGCCCAAAATACTGAATTTTTCCCAATAAACTGCTGATCCGCCCGCTTAACAAGCGCATAACGAAGTACCCGTTTCTCTCTGAATCCGCTACCTTTACACCCGTATGAATCACGAGCGTTATGAAGCGGTCATCGGCCTGGAAGTGCACGCCCAGTTGCTGACAAACAGCAAGTTATTCTGTGGTGATTCCGCCTCCTTTGGCGGAGAACCGAATACCCATATCAGCCCCATCACCCTGGCCCATCCCGGCACCCTCCCCAAAATGAACCGGGAAGCAGTGGAATATGCCCTGCGGCTGGGACTGGCCCTGAACTGCCAGATTGAACAGCACAACTATTTCGCCCGGAAAAATTATTTCTATCCCGATCTGCCCAAAGGTTACCAGATCAGCCAGCATACCACCCCCATCTGCAAAAACGGCGGTGTTCCCATCCAGGTGGGAGATGCTTCCCGCATCATCCGGCTGAACCGGATTCATATGGAAGAAGACGCCGGGAAAAGTCTGCACGACATCGACCCTGATTACACCAGCATCGACCTCAACCGGGCTGGCGTTCCCCTGCTGGAAATCGTGAGTGAACCGGATCTGCACAGCAGCGATGAGGCCTTTGCTTACCTCACCGCCCTGCGTAAACTGGTTCGATGGCTGGGTATCTGCGATGGCAATATGGAAGAAGGCAGCCTGCGCTGTGACGCCAATATTTCCATCCGCCCCCGCGGCGATAAAAAGCTGGGCACCCGCGTGGAAGTAAAAAACCTGAACAGCATCCGGAATGTAAAGCGCGCCATCGAAGTGGAACTGAACCGCCTGGTGGAACTAACCGAAAAGGGGGAGCCCATTCTGCAGGAAACCCGCAGCTACGATGCGGATAACAACAGCACCTTTACCCTCCGCAGCAAGGAAGAAGCAGACGATTACCGGTATTTCCCGGATCCTGACCTTACTCCCTTTCATATCACCGATGCCTACCTGCAGCAGGTAAAAGAAGCATTGCCCGCCCTGCCCGAACAACTGGAACTGCACTATGTTAATGAGTATGGCCTTCCTATGTATGATGCAAGGTTTATCTGCAGCGATAAGGCCACCGTGGAATACTTTGAATCGGTGATCCGCCACCAAAAGCACTGCAAGGCGGTAGCCAACTGGCTGATGGGCCCGGTTAAATCTTGGCTCAACGAGCACCAGGCGGATATGGAAAAATTTCCCCTTCTGCCGGAAAAACTGGCAGAACTGGTGCAACTGGTGGAGGATGGCCGTGTCAATTTTAACATCGCTTCCACCCGGATTTTCCCGGCACTCCTGCAGGATGGCGCACAGTCTGCCCTCGATGCAGCTACCCGTCTCAACCTCCTGCAGGAAAGCAGTACAGACGCACTCGCTGCCTGGGTGGATGAAGCGCTGGCTGCCATGCCGGATAAGGTGGAGGAATACCGGAAAGGAAAAAAGGGACTGATCGGTTTATTCGCAGGAGAAGTAAAGAAAAGAAGCAAAGGCAAAGCCGATATGCAGCAGGTAAACCGGCTGCTGGCTGAAAAACTCGGATAATTTGTTATTTCATAAAACATAAAATTGTAGTTCTATGCTCTCAAAAACAATGCAGGAAGCACTCAACCGGCAGGTGCTCATGGAAGCACAAAGTTCACAGGCCTACCTGGCCATGGCCAGCTGGGCCGAAATTCAGCCCGGGCTCAAAGGCGTTACCGAATTTTTCTTCAAGCACAGCGATGAAGAACGCATGCACATGCTGAAGCTGATTCATTACATCAACGAGCGGGGTGGGTTTGCCATGATACCTGCGCTGTCACAGCCCGTTCTTACATTCAAATCACTGAAAAGTGCGTTCGATGAACTGCTGAAACACGAACTGGCCGTGAGCAGCAGTATCAATGACCTGGTGGATATTTCGCTGAAAGAGAAAGACTACGCCACCCACAACTTTTTGCAGTGGTATGTAATGGAACAGATGGAAGAAGAAAGACTGGCCCGCGAATGCAATGACAAGCTTGAAATGATTGGCGACGACAAGAGCGGCTTATATCTCTTCGACCGCGATATCCTTACCATCAGCAATGAAAAATCCCAGTAACCGCATGAAAAAAATTTTTCCGCTTCTCGCGTTGGTTGTCTTCCTGGCCGCCTGCGGTGCCCAAAAAAATACGGGCAGCTTTACTGTGAATGGCAGCATCAAAAACCTGCCCGATCAGAAAATCTACCTGGAACAATTGTTTTTCAGCAGTCAGCGCAACCCGGAGATACTGGACACCACCGAAACGAAAGGGGGAAAATTTACATTAAAGGCTACTGCAAAAGAGGAGGGGCTGTACCGCCTCCGGCTGGAAAAAGACCGGGCCGTTTTTGTATTCATCAATGACCGCTCAGAAATTCCTTTCACGGCCGATTTGAAAGAATTGTCCATGAAGTCGGCTATGATCAATACGCCGGCAAACGCCCTGCTCCGCTCGTTTATCGGGGAAACCGACAGCCGTATGTCCGCGCTTTACAACAAGGGGAATGAACTTACTGCCATGCAACGCAGCCAGTCGGGCGACAGCCTGTATATCGCCGGGGAACAGGAATATGACCGGTTGGTGGAAGGGTTCCAGCAATACGTCCTGAAATATGTTGATACGGTTCAGCATCCCGTAATGGCGCTGTTTGCACTTGGGTATACATCCCGTTTTGATCCTGCCCTGCTGCAGCAGCCGGTAGAAAATCTTACAAAACGTTTCCCGGGCAATGAGGCGGTGGCGGCGGTGGTAAACCAGTTCACCCAGGCCATCCAGCAGGCCAAACAGCGGGAAGAGGCCAGGAAGAATGTACCCGGGGCCGGCGACACCGCGCCCGAAATCAGTATGCCTGATACCGAGGGCAAATCTTTTTTACTCAGCAGCCTGCGTGGAAAATTTGTGCTGGTAGATTTCTGGGCCAGCTGGTGTGGCCCCTGCCGGGCTGAAAATCCCAACGTGGTAAAAGCATTCGAAAAATATAAAAACAGGAATTTCACCATCCTCGGCGTTTCACTGGATAAGGATAAGGCAGCCTGGCTCGAAGCCATCAAAACCGACGGACTTGCGTGGAAACATATCAGCGACCTGAAGCAATGGAACAGCTCGGTCGTGGGCCCTTACCATATCGAAGGTATCCCGCATAATGTACTGTTGGATCCGCAGGGTAAAATCCTGGCTACCGGACTGCGTGGCGAAGACCTGGAGAGAAAGCTGGAGGAAGTACTGAAGTAATGTTTAGGGAGGTTTAAGGAAGTTTAGGAAGGTTTAGTGAAGTTCGTTCTCCCGGACGAACCTATTTACTCTTGCAGGTTATTTTTCTGTACAACCGAACATAAGCTTCTATTGCTTTATCCAGCGAGTACACCTCTTCTGCTCCTCTGCGGATAAGGGCAGGGTCGGGTGCCGGTTCCTGCAGCATCCTGCTGATTACTTCCTTAAAACTGTGGTCACTGAAGTCGGTTGCAATGTAACCTGATTTGTATTCCTCTACGATTGACTGCACATCCCCCACGCCGCTGTTAGTAATAACGGGGATGCCCATCGCCATGATTTCGCCATGCTTGGTGGGGGAAGATGACTGTTTGGAAAAGCAGGGTTTAATGAAGAAAACCGAATAACTGCTCAGCGACAACAGCGCCGGTATTTCATGCCTGCTGCCTTTCCGGATAATGATTTGTTCATCGCGCAGCCCATGTTTGGAGGCCAGTGCCCTGATCTGTTCATGCAGGTGCGGAGAGATAAAAAGGAATCTTGCGGCGGGTAATCTTTCCGTCAGCAGTTTACAGAAACGCAGCATTTCATCCGTAAGGTACCAGCCCCCGACTGAACCCAGGTAACTTACGATCACATCCCCGGTGCGGATGCCCAGCTCATCCCGGAGCACCGCTTGTCGCTCCGGACTTACAGCATCCGGGTTAAACAGCTGCAGGTCCGCACTGCAGGGAATGATTTCCATCGGAACCGCACTCCTGAAATCTTTTTCTTTACGGATGATGGAAGCAGCGGCTTTGGTGAGGCACACAATGCCATCACAACAACGCAACTGTTCCGCCTCCTTTCTTTTGAAGTAGCGGTAAATGAGCGCATACAGCGGATGACTGCGCTTCCAGATGCCCCCTTCCACCCGGCTGTCGGCATAAAACTCCCGGATATCATGCAGGAAGGGGATACCCCATTTTCTTTTCATCCATGCACCTGCGAGGGCCGGTATACCCGGACGCGTATGTACAAGACTGAATTGAAACTTACGGTGAAGAATAGCTGCTTTCCTGCGAAGCCGGTACAGATCGGCCAGGGTGGAAAGCACCGGTGGCCGTTTGGTATAGGGCAAGGGATGCCAGCTGATCTGATGTGCCTCAATGGCCTTTTCTGCCTGCTCCCTGTTTTGCGCAAATGCCTCCCGTTTTTCACAACTCAGGAGGTGTACCCTGAATCCATGGCGGCTCAGTCCGGCCAGGTAGGGCAATACCTGGCTCTGACCCAGCGGATCCGTAATGCCGTCGTAGGATATAAACAGTACTGCGGGTTGCATCAGTGCGGATTTTCTTCGAGCCAGCGGTGCAGTACCACCAGGAGCCAGAGGCGGTTATAGAGATAGTCCCTGCCCTGCAGGTATGCATCCTTTAATTCTTTTACAGCTTTATACTGAACAAGACCATGCCGGTTAATGACTGCTTCACTGGTGTACTGGTCGAGCAGATAGCGCAACTCTCCTTTCAGCCATTTGGCCAGCGGGATCGTGAAGCCCCACTTGGGCCGCCTGAATAAATCCTGCGGCACGTGTTCATATAAAACTTTTTTCAGCAGGTATTTGCTTTCACCGTTTTTGATTTTCAGAGCGGGCGAGAGATTGTAAGCGAATTCCGCCAGCCGGTAATCCAGCAGCGGCACCCTGCTTTCCAGGCTGTACTGCATACTGGCCCTGTCTACCTTCACCAGCAGGTCATCTTTCAGGTAATGGTTGAAATCCCAGCAGCTTTGTTTTTCAGCTGCTGTAAGGCTGCGCGCAACCTCCGGATCCTGATTCCATGCCCAAAAGTTGAAGGCCGGGCCGATCAGGATTGCCTGCAGTTCTTTTTCAGAAAAACAATATTGCTCCTGGGAAAAAATATGCGTGCGTACATGCCCCGCGGGGTAATCAAACAACTGCCCGGCCCGCCGGTACCGGTTACCCATGAAACGGGTGAAGGTGTGCAGGGGATGCCTGCATGCTTTGATAACAGGATGGGATAAACGCGTTGCCCATTGGTACATGCCATAACCGTGAAACAATTCATCACCTCCATCGCCGCTGAGTGCCACCGTTACATGTTTTCTGGCCAGCCGGCTCACCATCATGGTAGGAAAAGCGGAGGAGTCAGCAAAGGGTTCATCGTAAGCAGGCAGCAGGTTGTCAATCAGTTCCAGTACTTCCTGTTCCTTCACCGCAAATTCATGGTGATCTGTCTGCAGGTGAGCCGCTACTGCCTTCGCATAGGCAGACTCATTGTAGCGTCCGTCATCAATCGCGATACTGAAGGTCTTGATACGGTTGCTTCCGCTAACAGCTGCCGCGATGGCGGTTACCACGCTGCTGTCTGTTCCGCCGCTGAGGAAAGTGCCGATGGGTACATCGCTGATGAGTTGCCGCTGCACCGAATCGTAGAGCAATGCCTTCAGTTGCTGCTGCGCCTCTTTTTCATCACTGAGTGTTCCGGCACTGATGGTTTTTTCCAGCTGCCAGAATGCAGTGGTTTTTTCAGGGATACTCCTGAAACCGGGTTGATTGATATCGATGGTTACCCAATGTGCGGCGGGAAACTTCCAGGTGTCAGTATAAATCGTGCCGGGTTCCGGGATGAAGCCCAGATGGAGAAAGGCGGGAACTGCCTCTTTTTGCAGCTGCAGACGTCCTTTCAGTAACTGCCTGATTACTTTTAATTCTGAAGCAAATATGAACTGGTGGTCATCGGCATAATAAAACAGGGGCTTGATACCCACCTGATCGCGGCAAAGGGTAAGCTGCTGCCGCTGCAGATCATATACCGCAAAAGCGAACATGCCATTGAGTTCTGAAAAACAGGCAGGCCCTTTTTGTGCAAACAGTTCGAGGATGACTTCTGTATCAGAAGTGGTTTTCAAACGGGCACCGGCAGCCGGTAATTGCTGCTTCAGTTCCCGGTAATTGTACACCTCCCCGTTGAAAACAATGCAATAACGGCCATCGGCACTGAACATGGGCTGATTGGCCGCACTGGAAAGATCGAGGATGGAAAGACGGCGGTGAGCGAGGGCTACCCGGTTATCCGGGCTATAATAAAACCCTTCCGCATCCGGACCACGGTGGCGCATATACGCAACGGCTTCGCTGAGCTGTTCAGGGGTAAAGCTTGATTTTCCGGAAATGTAACCTGCGATGCCGCACATGCCGTTGGGGGGTTGGGTGCAACGAAAATAGCGATTATTATCTGCTGAAACTCAGCACGGCAGCGGGCAATGATTCGGGCAGGTGCCTGCTGTACAGGGCGCGCAGGCCCAGCATGTGCTTACGAAGGGTGAAGTGCTCCAGCACCCTTTGTTTGCAGGTATTACCCAGGAACTGCAGTTGTTGACGGTTGTTTTTAAGTGCCAGCAGCCTGCTTACAAAATCCTGCCGGTCATTGAGCCGGAAGTAAGTGGCGGTATCCGCACATTGTTCCTTAAAGGAAGAAATGTCAGAAAGCAGGGTGGGCATACCCATCGCCATCGCTTCCAGTACACTCAGCGAAAACCCTTCGTACAGGGACGACATCACAAACAGATCGTACTGTCCCAGTTGCTTTTCAATATCGTTTACCTGGCCTTTCAGCGTTACTTTCAGTCCGTATTCATCAATCATCTGCTGCATGTCGGCCTCCAGGGGACCTTTTCCATAGATATCAAGGGTAATGTCTTCATCTTTCAGTTCCTTGAATGCGTCCAGCAGGAAACGGTGATTTTTCTGGGCTTTGAGATTACCCACACTCACCAGCCTGAAGCTCTTAAGTGATTTTTTTTCCTCCTGGTTGCTGAAAACTGCTGTGTCCGCGAATGTATAGAGGTGTATGGCATTGTGCGGTTGCACACCGATAAAACTGAAATATTCATCCAGGGCACCCTTGGCTACTGCCACAATGGTGCTGCGGCGTATTCGGTAGGTCCATTTTTCAATCAGCCGCATATGCCAGGGACGGTATTCAATCGATGAAGCTACAAAAGCATGTACCGTACTGATCAGCGGAACACGGGCAGGAACACCCATACGGGCCACCACGGTACTCCAGAACAGGTGACTGTGCACCATGTCCACCTGGTACTTCCGTATAATCCGGCGCAGTTTCATGGCTGCCAAAGGTGCCTGCAGGGGTGAGCGCATCTGCAGGCAGATGTATTCATCACACTGCAGATCATCCCCGAATTCGTTCTCCGGACCGAGCGTCACGACAATATTCCGGTAATCCGGCAATTGTTTCAATACGGTTACCAGCATGGTTTCCGCGCCACCCCGGCCAAGATTATCGATGATATGCAGGATCGTTTTTTTCATAGTCTTTTCATTTGAACAGCCCGTTAGCAGGGCAGGAGATGAAGATCGATCAGCTCCCGGTTGCGGCAGAAGGTTTCCTTATCTACCGGCATGCCATGGTAGGTGATGCTGTAATTCAGCTCCATCAGCAGGTCATAGATATCTTCCAGCCTGTCCCCCTTCTTTTCGATGGGTTCCGGATGAATGGCCAGTATGCAGCAGGGGCGGTGGGTTTTCAGTACTTCCAGTCCTCCCCGGAGGGTATCATATTCGGCACCTTCCACATCAATTTTAATAAAGTCAATTTTCTCTAGGTGCATGGAGGCGGCAAAATGGTCGATGGTATTCATCTGTACCTCCACACCGTTCAGCTTTCTGTCTTCTTTATAAGCTACGAGGCTGTTGCTGTTATCGGCTTCATCATCTGAAATGTAGAAGGTAATACTGCCCGCCTGGCTGCCCATTGCCTGGTTTACCGGGCATACCTGGCTGCCCAGCTGGTTGATGCGGATGGTTTGCTCCAGCACCGGAAGGGTATTGGGGGCGGGTTCAAAAGCGTATATACGTCCCTGTTCACCGGTTACTTTCGCGGCTACAGCCGAAAAAAGCCCGATGTGCGCACCGATATCAAGAATAGTGGCACCCTTTCCGCAGCAGGATTTCATGAACAGGAAATTGTCTTCTTCATAGTTCGAAGGAAAATACCGGATGTATTTCGCCGGCAGTTTCAGTTTCACGCCATTTACCGTTTTGGGCAGTCCTTTCCCCATGGTAAGGGTTTCCAGCAGCGCGTAGATCGGTTTTGTATTCATGATGCGTTGGATTGTAAGTTTGTATCTGGAAAGAAAACCGGCTTCAGCTGCCGGCGTACAAAAAAGATGGTTACTGCCAGCACGGTAACATACACTGCACACATGGAGACGGCAGCTCCCTGTGCACCCATGTGCCGGATGAAGAGCGCGTTGGATACAAGACTGATCACCACGGATATCAGCGAAGCCGTCAGCAGTTTTCTTTTTTCTTTATGAAACAGCATGAAAGCGTACAGCAGGTAGCTGATGCTCCAGCAGAAATTTCCGATGCAGAGATAAAAGAAATAGGAGAGCCCCGCCTGGTAAGAAGACTTCAGTACTACCGGGTAGAGGATGGGTGCTGCAATCACCACGAGGCCGGTCCCCAGCAGCATCATGCCGGTATAAAACATGAGTTGCCACTTCAGGGCTTCGTGGTTGCTGCTTTTTTCGGCGAGCAGGCTGTAAATACGCGGGTAGCTGTATTGAAGCAGGGCAGTACACAGAACCGGTATCACCGAAGCGAACGTGAGCGCCACGCTGAAGACCCCTACCGAAGCAAGGTCATCTGTATAGTATTCAATAAAAAACACGGCCGAGGATCCCATGCAGAATACGCCTGCCTGCATGGCAATAACGGGTACGCTGAAACGCAGTTCCTCGCGTATACAGCTGCGAATAAACCGGCGGCTCAGCAGCCCCTTTGAATGAAAATAGTGAAAAGCATATACCGCCACCATCAGGAAAGCGATAAAAATTCCTGCCACCCGGCCCATCCAGCCTGTTTCCAGTACACTGATAAAAAATACGGCCAGGGTGATTTCCGCCAGCAGGCGGCCGATATTGACAAAGAGATAGGTTACCGGGTCGTTGCTGTTACGGAGCAGGTTGATCAGGTGTTCATTCAGAAAACTGAACAGCGCAACCAGCGGCATCAGCAGCAGGGTCAGCAGCGGGAATCCATAGCGATCCAGCAGGGGTTGCCGTAATACAACGGCCAGCAGCATGAACAGCGCCGTCACAATCATGGGCATCAGCAGGGTGGTGCTGAAAAAGCCGGCGAATTGTTCGCGGTCTTTTTTGAAGTATTCGGTATTTACCGACTGCAGGATGCCCATGGAAACGAAAGGGGTCATCAGCAGGATGCCATTGTTGAAGAGGCTCAGCTGTCCGAAATCCTTTTCTGTGAGCGCGTGTACAAAATAAAACAACAGCAGGAAGGAAACACCTTTATTGAAGAAGTTGGCAAAGGTATAAATGGCAACAGAGCGCAGTTCACTGCGCCGGCTGAAAGCTGTTTTTAACTGGAGTACTGCCATGATCCCTGCTTTGCCCGTTTTATTTTTTGATGCCTTTTACGACCGCTGCCACACAATTCTCATAATGCACTTTGCCGCCCCACACTTCTTCCATCCCGTATTTGCTGAACCATTTGCTGACGGTGCGGATGGTTTGCGGCTGGTCGTATTCAGGTGAAAACATATCAAACGTATCCAGCACACACAGCTCCCTTAATTGCTCGTAGGGTAGGTGGGCGGGTAAGGTGTTTTCAATATCGCAGATGGGGATAAACCGGTTGAGGAAACGGCCCATGCCCAGTTTAGAGAAGAACCGGCTGGTATGTATCATCCAGTCGATATGTTTGTCAATGAGCCGGTAAAGTTTTTCATGACTCATCTTCTTGGTAAAAGGCCGGTACAGGTATTTGGCGTGCAGTTTAGTCCAGAAGCCGTTGACACTGTAAAAGTCTACTACCAGTTCACCCCCCGGCTTCACCATACTGATAAGGGAAGCAACCGACCGTTCAAAATCAGGGGTATGCTGGAGCACCCCCAGGCAGAGCACTTTATCAAACTGGGCGGGTGCAAACGGTAACTCATATACGCTGGCCTGGAAGAGATGCAGGCGCTCGTGATGTCCGTTATTCTGGTAGTTGGCATCCACCGCATTGCTGTAATCCACGCTGTACACTTCGGCATTGGTATGGTCCAGCAGAATCTGCGTAAAACGCCCGGCACCTGAACCAACTTCGAGGATATTCTTGCCGGTGAGGTCTTCTTTATTCCAGCCGGTTTCAGCAAAAAGACGGGTTTCGCTGATCCTGAGTTTGCTGGAGCGGTCTACCTGTGCGGTGGTGAATTTATTCCACTGGTAGCCAAAATTTTCTGTGTAGTTGTTATCGGAAACGATCCGGTAGGCGCCGTTTTTCTTGGGAAAGATAAGGGCACAGTTCTCCCGGAGTCCATCGGCAGCCAGCGAAAGCAGGTTTCGTGTAAATGGGTTTACTAACTGAATGTTCATCAGTGGTGGACGGTATTGGATAACGCTTTTGTTTACTGAGCGATTCTCCTGAGGTATTCACCGTAACCACTTTTCTGCAGTTTGTCAGCCTGTGCGAGTAATTGTTCCCGGGTAATGAATCCCATACGCCAGGCAATTTCTTCCGGGCAACCGATTTTTAATCCCTGCCGGTGTTCGATTACCCGTACATATTCGCTCGCATCGCTTAAACTCTCAAAGGTTCCGGTGTCTAACCAGGCGAATCCCCGGTTTAAAACGCCCACTTTGAGCTTTTTATTTTGCAGGTAGGTTTTATTTACATCGGTAATTTCATATTCGCCCCGCGGACTGGGTTGAATAGCTTTGGCAATCTTAACTACTTCATTATCATAAAAGTAGAGTCCAGGAACGGCATAGTTGCTTTTGGGCTTCGCCGGTTTTTCCTCTATACTCAGGGCATTGAAATCTTTATCAAATTCCACCACCCCATATCGTTCGGGGTCGCTTACCGGATAGGCAAAGATCACCGCGCCATCCGGGTTGGCTGACTCCTGCAGCAGTTTGCTGAAGCCGGTACCATAGAATATGTTATCACCCAGCACCAGGGCCACACTATCGTCTCCTATGAATTTTTCCCCGATTACAAAAGCCTGTGCCAGTCCGTTGGGTACTTCCTGCGCCGCGTATTCAATCCGGCAGCCCCATTGCGAACCATCGCCCAGCAGTCTTTTGAACTGTGACTGATCATCCGGCGTAGTGATGACCAGTATCTCGTGGATGCCTGCCAGCATCAGGGTGCTGAGCGGATAGTAGATCATCGGTTTATCATAAATCGGCATCAGTTGTTTGCTGATACCCATGGTAATGGGGTAAAGCCGGGTACCACTGCCGCCTGCGAGGATGATTCCTTTCATGTATGGTTTAGGGTTTAGAGTTTAGGGTTGTGTTTTCCGTTGCGTTTGGGCATTGCGTAATCCTGCAACAAGCCTGGTCACTTTTTCTATCAAATCCCTGCCTTCTGCGTACATAAATTCATCGATGAATTTCAGATCATGCGCAATGATAAGGTGATTTAGCAATTCAATCGAGCTGCCGTAAGCCATTGTGCTGAAATGACTTTGATCTTTGGAAGACTTCCTGGAAACACCCTCCGCAATGTTGGAAGCAATTGACAATGCCGAACGCCTGATCTGACTCACCATTCCGAATTTCTCTTCTTGTGGGAACATACGAGTGTTTTGGTATGCCCAAATTGCCAGCAGTCTGGCTTGCTTCCAGCATTCCAGATTTTCAAAGGAATAAATTTTCATGTAAGGATGTTTAAGAGTTATCAGTAAAGTTAGGGTCTTTATAATGGAAAAGCTCCTCTCCTAAACCCTAAACTCTAAACTCCTAAACTGTTTTTCCGTACTGCTCCTCATAATACCGCTGGTACTGCCCGCTGGTGACATCATCCAGCCACTGCTGGTTATGCAGGTACCAGTCGATGGTTTTGGAAAGGCCTTCTTCAAACTGCAGGGAAGGCATCCAGCCCAGTTCGTTTTTCAGTTTGGTGGCATCAATGGCATAGCGGAGATCATGACCAGCCCGGTCTTTTACATAGGTGATCAGTTGCTCCGAAGTTCCTTTTTCCCTTCCCAGCTTTTCATCCATTTGCCGGCAGAGTTCCTTCACCAGCGCGATATTGGTCCATTCATTGTGTCCGCCGATATTGTAGGTTTCCCCGATGCGTCCGTTATGGAAAATAACATCGATGGCCCGCACATGGTCTTCCACGTAGAGCCAGTCGCGTACATTCTCACCCTTTCCATATATGGGCAGGGGTTTGTTGTTGATGATGTTATGTATACAGAGCGGAATCAGCTTTTCAGGAAAGTGATAAGGACCGTAGTTATTGCTGCAGTTAGATATTTTCACCGGCATGTGATACGTATGATAGAAAGCCCGCACCAGGTGATCGCTGGAAGCCTTGGAAGCAGAGTAAGGGCTCCGGGGATCATACCGGGTTTCTTCGGTGAAAAAGCCGGTTTCACCCAGGCTGCCATATACTTCATCGGTGCTGATATGATAGAAGAGTTTCCCTACATAGTTGCCATGCCAATGTGATTTGGCCGTATGCAGCAGGGTGGCGGTACCTACCACGTTGGTGGTTACAAAGGCCAGCGGATCCGTAATGCTGCGGTCCACATGGCTCTCAGCGGCACAGTGCAAAACGGCCGTGAACCGGTGTTCTTCAAACAATTGTTTCAGCAGGACTGCATCGGTGATATCTCCTTTCACAAAACGGTAATTCGGACGGTCTTCGATGTCTTTCAGGTTTTCCAGGTTGCCTGCATAGGTGAGTTTATCAAGGTTCACAATACGGTAATCCGGGTATTTGGTCACAAAAAGCCGGGTAAGGTGGGAGCCGATAAAGCCTGCGCCGCCGGTGATCAGGATCGTATGCATGTACTGCTGTTTTGAGTGGCCGCAAAAATAGAATTATTCCCCCACTCACCGTTGCCGGATTTGTCCGGAACATCCCCGTTTGATCTGATCCGGTTATTTTTTCCGGACCAGGGATTGGAAATTTGAAATGATTTATCGTATATTTGCGATAAACTATTTAATAGAGGTTTTTCAATTTTTTATAAACCAATCAATGGCCATACATAAGAAAGAATCATTTTCCGCACAGGAGCAGGAACTGGCAGCTTTTGCCAAAGCCCTGGCGCATCCAGCCCGCATTGCCATTCTTAAAGTACTGGCGCAGCAAAACGGCTGTATCTGCGGAGAGATTGTGGAAGTGCTGCCGCTGGCGCAATCCACCGTTTCCCAGCACCTGAAGGAACTGAAGTCGGCCGGACTGGTGAAGGGCACGGTGGATGGACCCCGCAGCTGTTATTGTATCAACTGGACAGCCTTCGAACAGTTTTCTGCTGCCTTCGGTTTCCTTTTCCATAACCTGAAAAACCAGCAGGCACAGACCTGCTGCTGAATCCATCTGTCAGCTTAGGTATTAATAAATAAAAAACAGTAAAGCCATGAATAATGCATCCCAACTCAAAGAAATGGTAAAAGAAAAGTACAGTGCCATTGCGGAACAAAGCACCGCTCAGAATCTTGCCTCCTGCTGCGGAGCGACCGGCTGCTGCACAACAGAGGTGTACACCATTATGTCTGATGAATACAAAAGCATTGAAGGGTATAATCCGGAGGCCGATCTCGGTCTGGGCTGTGGTCTTCCTACCGAATATGCGCATATACGGGAGGGTGATGTGGTGATTGACCTGGGCAGCGGCGCCGGCAATGATGCCTTTGTGGCCAGGCGGCTCACCGGTGAAAAAGGTAAGGTGATCGGGATTGATTTTACACCCGCCATGATCAGCCGGGCCCGTGCCAATGCCGAGAAGCTGGGCCTGCACAACGTGGAATTCAGGCAGGGTGATATTGAAGAAATGCCGGTGGGTGCCGGTGTGGCCGATGTGATCGTGAGTAATTGTGTGCTCAACCTCGTGCCGGATAAATCAAATGTATTCCGTGAGATTTTCCGCGTGCTGAAACCGGGCGGTCATTTTTCTATTTCGGATATCGTGCTGGAAGGAGAACTGCCTGCCCGCTGGAAAGAAGTAGCCGAATTGTATGCAGGTTGTGTAAGCGGCGCCATCTCCCGCAAAGAATACCTTGGAATCATTGAGGCAACTGGCTTCAGCAACCTCACCGTACAGAAAGATAAGCCCATTCAGATACCGGATGAAATTCTCGCGGCCTATCTCTCGCCGGAAGAAATCGCCGGGTATAAAAACAGCGATACCCGCATCACCAGTATCACCGTATATGCAGAGAAACCTGCAGGTGCTGCGGCTCCCTGCTGTACACCGGGCAACGGCTGCTGCTGATCCATTCTTCATTTACCAACTGTATATGTCATCTAATCATTGCGCTCCTGCAGCAGGAACGAAACGACTTGGCTTCCTTGATCGCTATCTCACGCTGTGGATTTTTCTTGCCATGGCTGCAGGTATTGCTTTGGGATATGCCTTCCCGTCAGTGGCTGCTTCCGTTGAATCCCTTTCATCCGGCACCACCAATATTCCCCTGGCGATCGGACTCATTCTCATGATGTATCCGCCTTTTGCAAGGGTACGTTACGAGAAAATGAAAGAGGTGTTCCGGAATACCCGGGTATTGGGGGTATCCTTATTTCTGAACTGGATAGTGGGTCCCCTGCTGATGTTTGCCCTCGCGGTCATCCTGCTGCCCGACTTACCGGAGTACCGCACCGGGCTCATCCTGATTGGCCTGGCGCGCTGCATTGCCATGGTGATGGTATGGAATGAACTCGCGGAAGGAAGCCGCGAATATGCGGCCGGGTTAGTGGCGCTCAACAGTCTCTTCCAGGTGTTGTTTTACAGTGTGTACGCCTATCTTTTTATCACCATACTGCCGCCGTTGCTCGGCTTGAAAGGTACCGAAGTGCAGATTACCATCGGTGAAATTGCACAGACGGTGGCGATTTACCTGGGCATTCCATTTGCTGCAGGATGGCTTACCCGCACGATATTGCTGCGTTTGAAAGGGGAGGACTGGTATCACCAAAGCTTCGTTCCTGTTATTTCTCCCCTCACCCTCATCGCGCTCCTGTTTACCATCATGGTCATGTTCAGTGTAAAAGGAGAACTCATCGTACAGATCCCGCTGGATGTACTCCGTATCGCCCTGCCGCTGGTGATTTATTTCGCCCTGATGTTTTCTGTGAGCCTGTATGCGGGTAAAAGAATGGGCGCTGATTACACCACCAATGCTTCCATTGCCTTCACAGCGGCGGGTAACAATTTTGAGCTCGCCATCGCAGTAGCCATCGGGGTGTTTGGGATTCAAAGCGGGGAAGCTTTTGCAGGTGTCGTTGGTCCGCTGGTGGAAGTGCCCGCACTTATCCTGCTTGTTAACGCCGCTACCTGGTTCCGGAAAAAATATTACACAGCTTAATTCAATTAAATGATGAAAAAGAAATTCTTATTTGTTTGCATTGAGAACAGCAACCGCTCCCAGATGAGCCAGGCATTTGCCACCATGCTGGGTGGTGAAGCAGTGGAGGCCTTCAGCGCAGGCAGTCGTCCGAGTGGTATTGTAAATCCCAAAGCCATCGCGGCCATGAAAGAACTGGATTATGATCTCAGTGTACACGACAGTAAAAGCCTTGACGAGGTGAAAGCCTTTGCTCCCTTCGATGTGGTGGTAACGATGGGCTGCGGAGATGCCTGCCCCTGGATGCCGGCCAAACGCTTTGCCGACTGGCAGATACCCGATCCCAAACAGATGGAGCCGGCAGCTTTCAACCAGGTGAGGGATTTCATCAGGGAGAAAGTGGCTGCTCTTTTACGGGAGGAGCTTGGATAGGTTGAAGGTTTAATGTTTAAAGTTTAAGGTTGGCTTCGTAGCGTCTTCAACTGAACATTGAACATTGAAAATTGAGCATTGAATATTGAACATTACTTCATTGAACATTCATCATTCAAAATTCAACATTCAACATTCTCTCTTCCCTATCTCCTGTTGAGCTTCGACAACAGCCGCAGAATTTCCATATACAGCCATACAATCGTTACCAGCAGTCCGAAGGCGCCATACCATTCCATATACTTCGGAGCGCCGGCGGCAGCTCCTTTTTCCACCATATCAAAATCCAGCACCAGGTTCAGTGCAGCGAGGGCTACCACAAAAACGGAGAAGCCGATGCCCAGCACCGATCCTTCAATCAGGAAGGAAGGCATGGCCACATCAAAGCCCCAGTTACTGATGAGTACCACCAGGTAAAAAAGTCCGATACCGGCAGTCGCTATAAATATGATGGAACGCAGCTGCTGCGTTACCCGGATCACTTTGAAAGTATACAACAGGTACATAGCGGCCACCACGCAGAAGGTGAGTCCTACGGCCTGCAGCACGATGCCGGAATAACCACCCGCATACCCGCCCTGCGAACTTGCAAACTGGTATTCAAAAAAGGCGGAAACCGCACCCACAAACAAACCTTCAAGCAGGGCATAGAGGGGAGCCAGCCAGGGGCTCCATTCTTTTTTAAATACGATCACCAGCGCTACCACCAGTCCGCCGATCACCCCGGTCATCACCAGGGGCCAGGCATTTCCGCCCTCTGCCGCTTCTTTCCAGGAGTAAAAAGCGGAGCCAAGGGTCATCAGGAAGAGAAACCCGAATTTCTGCAGGGTGCCTTTTACGGTCATCGCGTTTTCATCCGTTACCACACCGTCCAGTACGGTGTCGCGGAAGCGTTTTTCCGAAAGAGTAGGATTGCCTGATTGAAAAAGTGCCATGGTTCTTTGATTTTAGAAATTAAATGTAGGTATTTTTTTCACGCTGGATACAGGGCGGCAACGTTACCGGATAAAGTTGAGCGGGTGTCCTGTAAACAAAGCAAATATGCCTTAACTTGCGGAGGCCAAATTGAAAAAAAATGAATATCACAGAACAGGTTCTTCAGGATGTGGTGATCAAGTTTGCCGGCGACTCCGGCGATGGTATGCAGTTAACCGGCAGCCAGTTCACCAATAACTCAGCGTTGCTTGGCCTTGATCTGGCCACTTTCCCCGACTTCCCGGCCGAAATCAGGGCACCCCAGGGCACCCTGCCCGGCGTGAGTGGTTTCCAGCTTCGTTTCAGCAGCGATGAGGTATTTACACCCGGTGATGCCTGTGATGTGCTGGTGGCCATGAATGCGGCTGCCCTGAAAGTAAACATCAAATTTCTGAAAGCCGGTGGCATCATCATTGCGAATACCGATGGTTTCGACTCGAAAAACCTGCGGCTGGCGAACTACCCCGAAGGCGTCAATCCCCTGGAGGATAACAGCCTGGATGGTTTTGAGCTCATCAAAATGGATGTTACCAAAATGACCCGCGAGGCATTGAAAGACATCACCCTGGGGATGAAGGAAAAGGACCGCGCCAAAAACATGTTCGTGCTGGGCTTCCTCTACTGGATGTATAACCGGGAGATGGAAAGCTCCATCAATTTCCTCAAAGATAAGTTTGGTAAGAAACCCGATATTTTCGACAGCAACGTGAAAGCGCTGCAGGCCGGTTTTAATTTCGGCGAAACCACCGAAACCTTCCGCACCCGTTACCGCGTGGCCCGTGCAAAAATGGAACCGGGCAACTACCGCTCTATCATGGGTAACCAGGCATTGAGCTACGGATTGATCGCGGCTTCTCAAAAAAGTAAACTCCCGCTGTTTCTGGGCAGCTATCCCATCACCCCTGCCAGTGATATCCTGCACGATCTCAGCAAATACAAAAACTTCGGCGTAAAAACATTCCAGGCGGAAGATGAAATTGCGGCCATTGCATCCACGATCGGCGCCAGCTATGGCGGCTCACTGGGGGTTACTACCACCAGTGGTCCGGGTATGGCGTTGAAGGCGGAAGCCATGGGCCTGGCCGTGATGCTGGAAATACCATTGGTGATTGTGGATGTGCAGCGCGGCGGACCCAGCACGGGCCTGCCCACCAAAACTGAACAGAGCGATCTGCTGCAGGCTTATTACGGACGCAACGGGGAATGCCCCATGCCGGTGATTTCGGCCAGCACACCCAGCGATTGTTTTCATGCCGCCTTCGAAGCCGCCCGCATTGCCGTACAGCATATGACCCCGGTGATCCTGCTCAGCGACGGATACATTGCCAATGGCGCTGAACCCTGGAAATATCCCTCCTCCGCAGATCTTCCTGAAATCAATGTACGTTTTGCCACGCCCGAACAACTGGAAGCGAATGGCAAATTCATGCCGTATAAACGCGATGAGAAACTGGTGCGCCCCTGGGCTGTACCCGGCACGCCCGGCCTCGAACACCGCGTGGGCGGTCTCGAAAAGCAGGATGTAACCGGCAACGTGAATTATGAAAGTGAAAACCATCAGCATATGGTGCTGACCCGCCAGGCGAAGGTGGACAAGATCGCTGAATATATTCCCGAACAACAGCTGGACAGCGGCCCGGATAAAGGAAAAGTACTGGTGCTGGGCTGGGGCAGTACCTATGGCGCGATTAAAAGCGCGGTTCGCGAACTGCAGGCCGAAGGACATGCCGTTGCGCATGCCCATCTCCGTTATGTTCGTCCCTTCCCCCGTAACCTGGGTACCATGCTGAAAAATTATGAGCATGTGCTCATTCCTGAAATCAATAACGGACAACTCATCAAAATCATCCGCGATGTTTATTACGTGGATGCCAAAGCCTATAACAAAATCATGGGGGTGCCCATTACCAAGGGAGAACTCATCACAGAAATCCGCAAGTTTCTTTAAGGAATTTGTTAAAAATGATCAGAAAAGGGGTTGCCGGAAAGAGCGATCCCTTTTTTATTGCAGTCCGGGATGGCTTTCAGCCCTTCATTATCAGCCGGAACTGCTTTCCTTTTATTTCGGCTTGCCGGCGGGATTGACTTTTTGTCAGCCAACAAAAATGGCAGGCAGTTTGTAATTTTAGGGTAAAATAATTTTACACTATGACATTCGGAATGATTGCCATCTCACTCATCTTTATGGTGATTGGAATGGCGGTGCAGTACAGGCTCAAAAGTAAGTTCACTGAATACGGGCAGGTGCCCAACTCTTCAGGGCTCAGCGGCCGGGAGGTAGCTGAAAAGATGCTGCGCGACAACGGTATTTATGATGTACAGGTAGTTTCCGTTCCCGGGCACCTCACGGATCACTATGACCCTACGAAGAAAACAGTCAACCTCAGTCCGGAGGTATATGAAGGCCGCCATGTGGCCGCCGCAGCCGTATCGGCTCACGAATGCGGGCACGCGGTGCAGCACGCCACTGCCTACTCCATGCTGACACTGCGCAGTAAACTGGTGCCCATCACCCAGCTCAGCACTACGCTCTCCCAATGGGTGATTATTGCCGGCATTGGTATCTATGGCTTTGGCGGCGGTAATCAAACTGTCCTGCTGATCGGCATCCTGCTGTTTGCGGTATCTACACTCTTTGCAGTGGTAACCCTGCCCGTTGAGTTTGATGCCTCAGCCCGGGCACTGAAATGGCTCGACACTTCGCGTATTACCCGGGGAAGTGAACATGATAAAGCGAAGGATGCGCTTAAATGGGCCGCACTCACTTATGTTGTTTCGGCACTGGCCTCCATTGCCATGCTGGTGCAGTACATCCTGATTTATCAGTCAAGAGACCGGGAATAAATGTTTACAGGTTGTGTTTCTCTTTAACCAAATCGAAAAGCCCCGTTATCGGGGCTTTTCTTTTGAGACTTCCGAAGTTTCAAAAACTTCGGAAGTCTGTAAAAAAGAAGCCCCTGAACAGGGGCTTTTTATAATTTGATCTCTTCTTCGTTGCTGTCGTAAAACCGGAACTCTGTAAGGTGGCAGGTAGAATTGGCCTGCACTTTAATTTTTTGCTTGTATTTCCAGCTCCAGCGTCGGCGGCGTGAAATAAATCCGCTGGTGAGATAGGTGTAAATGATCGGGTGCACCATGATGGTTAGGCCACGGTGCTTTTGCATGATCAGGTAGCTGAGGTTCTTTTCGATTTCATCCTCCAGGATCAGCGTGGAAGACACTTTGCCGGTTCCGTTACAGCTGGGGCAGATCTCTGAAGTGTTGATGTTCATCTCCGGCTTCATGCGCTGCCGGGTGATCTGCATGATTCCGAATTTGCTGATGGGCAGTACGGCATGCTTGGCACGGTCCGTACGCATATTGCGCTCCATCGCCTCTACGAGTCTTTTTTTGTTCTCCGGCAGTTTCATGTCGATGAAATCGATCACGATGATGCCACCCAGATCGCGCAGCCGGAGCTGACGGGCGATTTCCTCCGCGGCCTCCAGGTTGGTTTCGAGGGCGTTCTGTTCCTGGTTGTTGCTCACACTTTTGTAACCGCTGTTCACGTCAATTACGTGCAGGGCTTCGGTATGCTCAATGATCAGGTAGGCGCCGCTGGGCAGGTTCACGGTTTTTCCAAATGAGGCCTTCACCTGTTTGGTAACCCCGAAACTGTCGAATATCGGAGAACCGTTATTATAGTAGGTAACAATATCTGCCTTTTCAGGAGCAATACGCTGGATATAGGCCTTGGTATCAGAAAAGATCGTGCGGTCGTTTACCACGATGCGGTTGAAATCCGCGTTCAGCAGGTCGCGGAGGATACTGGTCGTTTTTCCCTGTTCGCTGAGTATCTTGGCCGGTGGGGTGGCAGCCCGCAGGTTTTGCTGGATCGTTTTCCAGGTTTGAACAAGGGTTTCCAGGTCATCCTGCAGTTCAGCGGTTTGTTTGCCTTCTGCGGCCGTACGTACAATCACCCCGAAATTTTTCGGTTTGATGGCTTCAATGATTTTCTGCAGGCGCTTGCGTTCCTCACCGGAATGAATCTTACGGGAAACCGCCACGATATCGTTGAACGGCGTGATCACCACAAAACGGCCGGGGAGTGAAATTTCGCAGCTGAGGCGGGGGCCTTTTGCCGCAATAGGTTCCTTTAGGATCTGTACAAGCACATTGGGACGACCGTTGAGCACTTCGGCAATCTTACCGGTTTTAATGATCTCCGGTTCTGATTTGAAACGGGCATATTCAAAGCCCGGCTCGCTGGTGTCGTGGATCGACTGATGCGTGAATTTGAGGAGGGAACGTATATACGGACTCAGGTCGGTATAATGCAGGAAGGCGTCTTTTTCAAAACCCACATCCACAAAAGCGGCGTTGAGCCCGGGTATCAGTTTTTTAACTTTCCCCAGGTACAGGTCGCCCACAGCAAAACTGGCATCTGCCTTTTCATTGTGCAGCTCCACCAGTTTTTTATCTTCCATCAGGGCGATTTCAACACCCTGGGATGCCGCATTGATGATTAACTCCTTTGTCAAGCAATTCGCGTTTTAAGAACCATATTACCACATATGGATACTGCAGCCCTGTTATTAAAGCCTTTAGCTGAAATAACAGGAGCTGCATCCCATTCACCAAACCGGTATAAACCGGTTTCCCATCTTAAGAGAGATTACTTCTTCTTGTGACGGTTTTTTCTTAAACGCTTTTTACGCTTGTGTGTTGCGATTTTATGACGTTTTCTTTTCTTACCACAAGGCATACCTGAGTATTTTAATAGTGACTAATCGGTTTCTTTTTTCCGTCAGCGGGTTACTTCATTTCCCGTATCCGGTTATCTATCTCCCGGCTGTATTCCGGGTTATTGACCTGTTGTTTGCTCACATTGAACCATTTTACGGCGTTGCTTTTATCTCCCTTCGCGGCGTAAGCCTCCGCAAGCCAGGATACTGCTTCTGCGTTGCCGGGTTCTGCTTTCACCACTTTCAGCAGCCGGTCGATGGCTTTATCGTACTGGGTGGAAAGCACCCCTCCGATTCCCAGTACCAGCTGCGCCTGCATGTTGGCAGAATCCTTCTTCACTACCTGCAGCAGCTGCTGAATACCCTTCATGGTTTCATTCGCGTCCCCCGTCATGCCTTTTCCGAAGATATAGCAGGCGCCAAGGTCAACCTTGAGTGAATCATTGGCCGGGTTCAGGTCAATGGCCTTTTCCAGCAACCGGATAGCGAGGTCCGCTTTCCAGTTTCTTTTGGCCGGATCGGACTGGTTCCGGCAGGCTTTTAAAATTTGCCGGGCGGCAAAGGTGAGATTTTTTTCAGAATTTACCAACATCGCGGCTTCGGAAGTATAAAATAGGGCCAGTTCAGGGTTGTGAAGACTGTCGCCCCAGAAGCGGGCAAGTTCGAGCGCGGCCTTTTCCTGCTGGTCTTTAACTGCTCCCCGGCTAATGCTGTTCTCCACCGAGCTGATATAGGCGGCCTGCTCAGGGGTGAGCAGTTTTTTAGAACTGTCTGTATGCCGTTGAATATCAAACGAGTGTGCAGCATGCTCCGCAGCGGTTTCCTGGGGAGGAGCTGCAGGTTTATCAGCTACCGTGGAGCCACCAAACCACAAGAAAGCCAACAGAGCCAGTCCGGCTCCGGTTAATAAGAAAGCTTGTTTTTTCACATTAAAAATTGAGGGGGTAAAAATACGGCAAATTGCCGCAGGGAACCGTTAAAATAGCTTCCCGCCCCCTGCCTGTCAGAACAGCTGGATCCATTGCATGCTGCCGCCCCGCCAGGCGCCGATGTAACCGGCCGATTTGCCCGGGTCAAGGGTGCCGCAGTTTTGGCCGTTCAGGCAGCTGAGGGTACCGGCCGTAGTAACCGTTACCGGGGATGTTTTACTGTTGCGCAACAGGATATAATGCGAATTGAAAGCGGAAGTATTACCCAGGGCAATGGTATTGACAGTGCTGATGTCCTGCAGGTTAATCACCAGGTCCGTATCCAGCGTTGTGTACAGAGCGGTGCCGCTGGGTTCGCTGAGTTGTAAACCCAGGCTGCCCTGTACGTCTACGGTAGCGGTGGGTGCAAAGTTGGGAGCGCCCACACTGAGCCATCCGCGGCTGTTGAGCTGCATGCCGGTTACACCGGATGTGCGGAACTCCAGGTTACTCGCGATGCTGGTTCCATTACCGGTATAGCTGGCCAGTATCTGGCTGAGGGCAGCGTCCTGTCCGCCTACCCGTCCTGAAAATGCCAGGATGCCCAGGAAATTGCCGGGTGTCAGGTTCTGGGGAATGCTTTCGGTACCGTTGCTTTTGTACACCAGGATGGCTGGTCCGCTGTTGGGGCCATAACTGCTGATGCGCAGGTCATCATAGGCGTCCGATTTTGCGTTGTTTACAATGTCCAGCACTCCCCGCGGGTCACGGGTGCCGATACCAATCATGCCGCTGCTGTCGATTACCATACTTTCACGTATACCCCCCACCGTGAAGGAGAGCCGTCCTGCGGTATAAAAATTGGGTCCGCTGCCCAGGAATGTAGCGCGGATACCTGCTACCTCACGCCGGTTGCCGTCTATCCTTCCGTCAAAGTGCAGAGAGCCCACTGCATCTGCCGGTAAAATATTCTGGGGAGTGCTCCGGCTGCCCCGGCTGCGGTAAGTAATGAATTCGGGCCAGGTGACTGTGCTGTAGGAACTACTCATAAAGTTAGCCTTTTGGCTGGCCTGATCAATGTCGTTTACCAGCTCCAGTCCGGCCTGTGGGTTGGTAGTACCCATACCCACTCTTCCTTGCGGATCAATAAAAAGATTAATGCGTCCGCCATTATATACATACAGGTTGCTGCCATCCACGTTTCCTGAGCTACCCGTGTAAAAGGAATAGATTCCGGTAATGAAATCATTGAAATTATTATTAGCCCTTCCGCCCATGACCAATCCCCCGATATAATCGCCCAGCCCCAGGTTGGCAGGCGCGGCAGGCGTACCGCGGTAGTTGAAAATTTTATAGGAAGGTGTGCCATTGCCCGGTGCATAGTTTTCTATGAGTACATCATCGCTGTCAAATGACTGATTAATATTCTGAAGTGTAAGTCTGCTGCCGGGATTGCTGGTATGGAGGCCGATAAATCCGTTCGCTTTGATCAGCATCCGCTGAAGATTATTGCTGCGGAAAGATAGGTCGGTGGAATCAGTGGTTCCGATAAACTGCGCCGCGGGACTGGTGCCGGCATTTCCAGTGAGCAGCCACGGCAGGCCTCCGTCTCCATACGAAAGCGGGCGCCACTGTGCGCCGCTGTACATATAGAGTTTGTTGCTGTCGGTATTATAAACAAGCAGTCCCTGGCTCTGCGCATCTGCCGGTACAGCTGATTGCTGCAGCTGGGTTAAACGTGGAATCAGCAGGCCGCGGTTATTGCTTTCAAGTTCCAGTAACGAGGCGGGGTGCGGGTTGCCGGGAACAGTACTGATTTTTACCTGGGCGTTGGATTGGAAATACAGGGAAAGTCCTGCGAGAAGCAAGCTTGTAAACAGTTTCATGCGTTTCGGTTTTACAGTATCAATATGATAAAGTGACCAAGATACCTGTAATTACCGGAACGTTGCCTGTGGGAGGATGGCAGGTGCAGATTTTTTGGACATATCCGTTTCCGTTATGCCCATGAGAAGAAATAATGATGCATCAGTCAAGTGAGGGACTCGCCTGCTCGTCTATCTTCCGGGTTTTTACTTCCTGCACAAACTCCTTCGCGGGTTTAAAGGCAGGGATGTAGTGTTCGGGAATTTCCACCGCAATATTTTTCTTAATGTTACGGCCGATTTTGGCAGCCCGTTTTTTGGTGATGAAACTGCCGAATCCCCGGATATAAATATTCTCCCCGGCGATCAGTGATTTCTTGATTTCCTTGAACATGGTTTCAAGGGTTACCATCACATCCACCTTCGGAATGCCGGTTTTTTCAGAGATTTCTGAAATCAAATCTGCTTTTCTCATTTTGGCTGTGTTTTAAATTCAGGAGTAAATTAATACATAATTTCGTAAAAAACAACACTAATGGCTGATTATCAGCCAAATATTGTTTTGGAAACGGAACAATCTGTTTTCGGAGGCCACCGGAGCCCTATTTTTGATAGTTGCCTGTAAATGAAACGACTACAACCTGCTCAATATTTTACCAGCCGCCTGCTCGCCTGGAACGAGGCCCATAACCGCCGGCAGATGCCCTGGAAAGGGGAGCGGGATCCCTATAAAATATGGCTGAGTGAAATCATTCTCCAGCAAACCCGGGTGGAACAGGGCACGGAGTATTACAACCGCTTTGTGAAAACCTATCCAACAGTCCGGGACCTGGCAGAAGCCCCGGATGATCAGGTATTTAAGTTATGGGAAGGGCTGGGTTATTACAGCCGCTGCCGCAACCTGCTGAAAGCTGCCCGGTTCATCAACCAGGAACAGGGCGGCCGGTTCCCGGATACCCCTGGTGCCATCCTGGCCCTCCCCGGGGTAGGCCCCTATACGGCTGCAGCCATCGGCTCCTTTGCGTTTGATCTTCCCCTGGCGGTGGTGGATGGCAATGTTTTCCGGGTGCTGGCGCGTTTTTTTGGCATTCATACTCCCACTGACAGCACAGCTGGTAAAAAGGAATTTACTGCACTGGCGGGAAAATTACTCGACCTGCGCCAACCGGCGGCCTATAACCAGGCATTGATGGATTTTGGCGCAACCGTCTGCAAACCACAGCGTCCGCTCTGTGACGGATGCCCCCTGCGTGCAAAATGCCAGGCACTGGCTGCGGGTGCAGTGAATACCCTGCCCGTTAAATCAAAAATGATGCAGCGGAAAAACCGATGGTTCTATTACCTCGTGGCTGGCTATCAGGGCGGATGGTATGTTCGGAAACGGGAAGCAAAAGACATCTGGCAGCACCTGTACGAATTCATCGGCGTGGAAGGGGAGAGTCCGCTGGATCCGGATAAGGCATTGCAGACGGCAGGATTTCCGGCCATCCGCCCGGCACAACTGAAAGGCAGTCCGGTGTTGTCCGGTATCTATAAACAACAGCTGACACATCAAACCATTTATGGGCAGTTTATACGGGTGGAACTACGCAGCCCACTGAAAAAAACCGATGCTGAATGGGTGGATACAAACCGGTTCCGGTCGCTGCCTTTCCCAAAATTAATCACCGCCTATTTACAGGATAAAACTGTATCTTTAAATTTGTAGGAGCGTATTCATATAATCAAAAAAATATGAGAGGGGTTAACAGGGTGATGCTGATCGGCAATCTGGGCAAGGACCCGGAAATGCAGGTGCTGGAAGGTAATATCGCTGTGGCTAAATTTTCGCTGGCAACTACAGAAACCTACAAAGACCGCAGCGGCAAACTCATTTCCCAAACTGAATGGCATACGGTGGTGCTCTGGCGCGGACTGGCTGAACTCGCGCAGAAATACCTGCATAAGGGCAGCCTTGTTTACATTGAAGGCCGGCTCAAAACCCGCAGCTGGGAAGACAAAGAGGGTAACAAAAAATTCGCCACGGAAATTGTGGGGGATAACCTCATCATGCTGGACAAAAGATCGGAAGGCGGCAGCAACATGGGGCCTGATGCTTCTGAAGAGATGGGTCACCTGCAGCCACCGCATCCGGGTGAAGACGGACCGGAAAAACTGCCTTTCTGATTTCCTGCCGGTCCGGCATATTGTTCACTAAAACCAACTGTTTTGGACGCTCATTCGGTTACCATTCTTTCTCCCGGTCTTCCTTTTCAACTGTTGTCGATTCCCACCGCGGCAACCGCCGTGCTGCTTTTCCTGGCAGTGATCCTCTTTGTTATTTCTTTTCTGGTGGCGGGTTCCGAAGTGGCTTTCTTCTCACTTTCCTATAAGGATATCAATATGCTGAAAACCAAGCAGCAACCGGCATTCCGCCGGATTGTCACCCTGCTGGAGAATCCCAAGATGCTGCTGGCATCCATGCTCATCACCAACAGTTTTGTGAACATCGGCATCATCCTGATTTCGAATATCCTGCTGGATGGCTGGCTTGAAATATTCCACCTTGATTTCTGGCTCAGCTTCCTGATCAAGGTGCTGGCCGTTACTTTCCTGATTGTGCTGTTCGGCGAAGTGCTGCCCAAAGTATGGGCCACCAACCACAAAATATGGTTTGCCTCCACCGCATCGGTGGTAATCGAAATCTTTCACAGTCTCTGCTTCCGTTTGGGCATGAGCAGCCGGCTGGTGGGCCTCAGCGACCGTATTGAACGGAAACTCTCACCCGGCAACTCAGCGTTTATTGATGACAGTCAGTTGGACTATGCCATTGATCTGCTCCCTGAACATGAGGCCACCCCCGAAGAAAAGCAGATACTGAAGGGAATCCGTAAATTCAGTGATACCACGGTAAAACAGGTGATGCGTACACGCCTCGACGTGAGTGGCATTAATTATGAGGCTCCCTTTCCGGAAGTGATCAGCAAAGTAGAGGAACTGCACTATTCCCGGCTCCCGGTCTACCGGAATAACCTCGACCAGGTGGAAGGCATGCTGCATACAAAAGACCTGCTTCCGTACATCAATAACAGTGAACTGGCCGGGTTCGACTGGCATAGCCTGATGCGCCCCGTTTTTTTTGTACATGAACAGAAGCTGATTGAAGACCTGCTGCAGGAATTCCGTAATAAGCGTATACACTTCGCCGTTGTAGTGGATGAATTCGGCGGCACTTCCGGGATTGTTACCCTGGAAGATATCATGGAGGAAATCATCGGGGATATCCGGGATGAGTTTGATGATGAAGAATCTGCCAACCGGAAAATTGACGACTATACCTATATTTTCGAAGGTAAAACCATGATCAACGATGTGTGCCGGGTGATGGGGCTGCCGGGAGATACCTTTGAACAGGTGCGCGGCGACAGTGATTCGCTGGCAGGCCTGGTACTCGAAATTGCCGGTGAGTTTCCGCAGGTAAATGAAGAAGTGGTGAGCGGCGACTTTACCTTTGTACCGCTGGAAATCAATAAAAACCGCATCGATAAAATCAGGGTGATCATCACCCTCCGGAACAGCACCGAAACAGCCTGAGCCGGATGCCGAAAGAAATGATCATGAAAAAAATGAGTGCGGGATACAGGTGGATACTGCCGTTGTGCATCTTCGTGGCCGCCTGTAATTCCCCCTATGTATCCAAAAAAAGAGGCTACTACCACATTGAACTGCCGAAGCGGGGGTACCAGCTTTTTGAACGCGAAGGTTTTCCCTACAGCTTTGAATACCCTGTGTATGCCAGTATTGTGCAGGACAGCACTTACTTTGATACCAATCCCGAGAATCCCTACTGGATCAATATTGATTTCCCCCGCTTCGGGAGCCGGATTTTCCTGAGTTATAAAAGGGTGGGTGGAAAAGCCCTTTACCGCGTTAAACAGCCCGATGGGCAATACAGGGATTCATTGGGTGTAAATGAATTCGACCGGATGGTGGCCGATGCCTTCACCCTCACCAACAAAAACAATGTGGTGTCTTCTTCCATCAAAGACAGCCTGATCGTTACACCGAATCAGTTGCACGGCGTTTTTTTCAAAGTGGGAGGCAATGCCGCAACGGCTAAACAGTTTTTCCTCAGCGATACCACCACGCACTTCATCCGTGGTGCGCTTTATTTTGATGTTACTCCCAATGCAGATTCATTGAAGCCGGTGCAGGATTTTCTGCAGGCCGACCTGGAGCATATGATCAATACGTTCCGTTGGAAATAGGAGAAAAGTTCAAGGTTCAAAGTTCAAGGTTCAAAGTTCAAGGTTCAAAGTTCAAAGTTGAAGGTTCAAGGTTGGCTCCGGGAGAATTATTTGAGTAAATGAATGTGTTTTATTCGTTCTGAACCGGGTGAAGATTCATCAGCACATCACCAAATCATCAAATCACCAAATCAACTTGTGGTTCAAAATCACATTCACACATTTTTCACATTTCTCACATTATTCCCCCTGAACCTTCCTCCCCGGATCACTGCCGCATCATTGGCCGGTTGTTATTCCGCATGGCACGCTTCATCTTTTGCTGGCGCAACGCTTTAATCAGCAGATGACGGAAACGCCCTTCGGCATTGTACATCCGGTTCATGCGTTGCGGACCCAGTATTTTACTGAACTGATCGCGGTATTTCACCCGCACATCCAGTACGTTCTTGTCACGCTCCAGCACATCCTCCCTGTTCTCCGTTACCACACCGTTCAGTTCCTTTGAATACTGGTTGTATACGGGCCAGAATTTCTGGGCCTCCTCAGGCGTAAGGCTCAGCTCCTTGCTGATAAAAGCTACTTTGAGGGCTTCAATGTCCTGTTGTTTTTTATCGCTGAGATCCGGCTCGGGTTCCTGTGCCGCAGCCACCAGGGCAAAGCAGCAGCAGCTGAGCAATAGGTATATTTTTTTCATGATTAATTATCAGTTGAAAGGGTTTCAATAAATTGATTCAGGGTATTGTCATCTGTGAGATACGCTTCTTCATCCGGCAGGGTTTCATCTTCCAGGGAAGCGCTTAATACGGCTACATCGGTTTCTGCACTGGTTTTTTCCAGGTAACGGATAATCACTTCCTCTGACAGGGTACTGAGTTTTTCATCAAACTGCTGGTCATTCAGCTGCTTTCCTTCTTCAATAAAGGAGGGCAATGCTGCCTGTACCGTTACCGGCTGTTCAATAACGGCAGGTTGCTGCATCCAGCGGTAACCTCCGAGGGCCAGCAGCCCCGTGAAAACAGCAGCAGCAGCCAGGCGGATAAAGCCCATCCGGATCACCCGGGCCGGCTTGCCGGTTTGTACCTTTTTCAACAAGGCATCCGGCAACTGCTCAAAATAGCCCTCGGGCACTGTGAGCGTGGACTGGTGGCGCGCAGCTTCCCAGGATGCAGGTAACGCGGGCTCGGGCAGCAGCTGGCTGATATTATCCTGCAGACTGCCGAAATAACCTTCCGGCACCTCAAAAGGTGTTGTTTTGGGAATGCCGGCCAGCAGGGGAGAAAGCGATTCCAGTTCATGAGCGGCTGTGCCTTCAATTTTTGAAAGGATCTGTCCGGGCAGGGAGTCAAAATAACCGGCCGGAATATAATGTGCCGGCGTAGCAGGCAGCAAACCCGCCGCTCCCAGCCGGGCCATCACGGCCGCCTCCAGCTGCCCGAAATAGCCATCGGGCACTTCCTGTACAGCCTGTACCTCCAGATCCGCCAGCAGGGGGCTGATGGCTTTCAGTTCATCCTGTATGTCCGCTGTCCTTTTCATCTCGGTATTTTGACGTCTGCGTGTTTCCGGGGTTTAATGATTCAGTATAAAATGTTCAATTTTTTTAACTGCATGATGATAGCTGGCTTTCAGAGCACCTTCACTGGTTTCCAGTATCCGGCTCATTTCTTCATACGGCATCTCATCATAATACCGCAGATTGAATACCACCCGCTGTTTTTCAGGCAGTTGCTGCATAGCCAGCTGCAGTTTCCACTCAATTTTGTTGCTGTCGAATCCCCGCTCGGCTTTCAGCTTCTGCTCCAGTCCGTTTTGTACGTCTTCCAGCGAAACCGCCGCTTTTCTTTTCTGCTGTTCCAGGAAAGTCAGGCTTTCGTTGGTGGCAATCCGGTACAGCCAGGTATACAACTGGCTGTCTTCCCTGAAATTATCCAGGCCATTCCATACTTTGATAAACATATTTTGCATCACGTCGTTCGTGTCTTCATGCTGTACCACCATCCGGCGGATATGCCAGTACAATTTCTCCTGGTATTTACGGATAATACCAGTGAATGCCCTTTCGCGGGTGGCTGCCTGCCGGAATTGCTCCAGCAAACTATGATCATCGGGATGGTGCTGACCCATACATTTATCAGGGTAAAAATAACGGTTTCACAGCGTAAGACGGTTGCAAAGCCCGGAAGTTTAATCCCGCCGCAAACGTTTTATCCGGATATAAACGGTTAATAACACTTACGCTTAGTTCCCGGAATTAGCTTGCAGGCATGAAGAAAGGGTTACTCCTGCCTGTATGCCTCCTGTTTGCCCAAACCTGCGGCTGCTGGGGTTTTTATGCACACCGGCAGATCAACTATTACGCCGTTTTTCTCCTGCCGCCCGAAATGGGCATCCTGTACAAACCCCATATTGACTGGCTTACCGAGCATGCCGTTGACCCGGATAAACGCCGCTACCTGGTGCCGGAGGAAGGACCCCGGCATTATATCGATATTGACCGATATGGCAGCTATCCTTATCCGGAACTGCCGCGCCGCTGGGAAGATGCCGTAGCAAAATTTGGTGCCGACACCCTGCAGCAGCATGGCATCGTTCCCTGGCACCTGCAGGTGATGATGAAGCGTCTCACGGCTGCTTTCAGGGAACACGACCTTCCCCGCATCCTGAAGAACAGTGCAGAAATCGGTCACTACATCGCCGACTCCCATGTGCCGCTGCATGCCTGCAGTAACCACAACGGACAATTCACCGGCCAGAAAGGCATTCATGGCTTCTGGGAAAGCCGGGTACCCGAACTGCTGGCCGAATCGGATTTTGATTTCTTTATCGGGAAAGCGCAGTATATCCGGGATCCGGCCCGTTATTTCTGGGACCGTATACTGGAAAGTGCCCGGGCGGCGGATACCGTGCTGCAGATGGAAAGAGACCTGACCCGTGCTTTTCCCCCGGATCAGAAATTCGCTTTTGAGGAACGCAACGGGTTGCTGGTACGTCAGTATGCAGCTGCCTTCACCCGGGCCTATCACCGGCAACTGAACGGGATGGTGGAACGACGTATGCGCCAGTCTGTTTTTTCAACCGCCTCCTGCTGGTATACGGCCTGGGTGAACGCCGGACAACCGGATCTCAAACCCCTCGCGGGCCGTTTACTTTCGGAGGCCGAGCAGCTGGAATGGACAGAAATGAACCGGCAATGGCAGGGTAAAACACGTATGCTGGGACGGGAGGAAGAATAAGCTGAATGAAGGGATTTATCGTAAAATTACCCCCCAATCAGTTACTTTTGCAGCGCAAAACCAAATCCCCCCGCGCGTGGTACATAATTTCAATGCCGGTCCTTCCATTCTGCCTCCCACTGTTTTTGAACAGGCAGCCGCTGCTGTGCTGAATTATAACCATTCGGGGCTTTCCATCCTGGAAATCGGACATCGTACCCCCACCTTCCAGGCCGTTATGGATGAAGCCCGGGCATTGGTAAAGGAACTGATGCAGCTGGATGATGACCATGAAGTGCTCTTCCTGCATGGGGGCGCTTCCACGCAGTTTATGCAGGTGCCCATGAACCTGCTGGATGACAAACAAACGGCTGCCTATGCCGATACCGGTGTGTGGAGTACCAAAGCCATGAAAGAAGCGAAATTGTTTGGCCGGGTGGAAACGGTTTGTACTGGACGCGAATCCAACTACAGCCAGATTCCAAAAGATTTTGCCGTACCCAACGACGCGGTCTATTTCCACATCACCACCAACAATACCATTTACGGCAGCCAGTGGCAAACAATCCCCAAAACCAGCAATGTAATGGTGGCGGATATGAGCAGCGATATCTTCAGCCGGGTGCTGGATTTCAACTCATTCGGACTGATCTACGCCGGCGCACAGAAAAACATGGGTCCGGCCGGGGTGAACCTCGTGGTGGTTAACAAGCATATTCTGGGGAAAATAAAGCGCGCCATCCCTACTATGATGGATTACCGCGTTCATATCAAAGAAGGCAGCATGTTCAATACGCCGCCGGTATTCGCGGTGTATGTGTGTATGCTTACCCTTCGCTGGCTGAAAGAACAGGGAGGTATCGCCGCCATTGAGCAGCGTAACCGGGAGAAAGCGGAGCTGCTCTATGCCGAAATTGACCGGAACCCGCTGTTCAAAGGAACGGTAGCCAAAGAAGACCGCAGCCGGATGAATGTTTGTTTCATCATGAACAACCCCGAACTGGAGCCGGCCTTCCTGGCATTTGCGAAAGAACAGCAGATTGTGGGGATCAAAGGCCACCGCCTCGTAGGTGGTTTCCGGGCTTCTCTCTACAATGCACTGCCCCTCAGCAGCGTGCAGGTGCTGGTGGATGCGATGCGCCGGTTCGCAGACATTCACTCCTGATCCCAGTTTTTAACAACAACAAACACAACATGGTAACCATATCACCCTTCAAAGCACTTCGCCCCGATGCCCAGCACGCAAAGAACGTAGCTTCACGTCCTTATGATGTGCTCAACAGCCGGGAGGCCAAGGTGGAGGCACAGGGTAACCCTTACAGTTTTCTGCATATCACCAAAAGCGAGATCGACCTGCCGGAGGATGTGGATATTCATTCCGCAGCCGTGTATGAGAAGGCAAAGGAAAACCTCGATGCCTTTGTCAGCCGCAAAGTGCTTTTCCGGGAAAGCAAGCCCTGTTATTACATTTACCGCCTCATTATGAACGGTGCTGAGCAAACAGGCCTGGTATGCGGCAGCAGTGTGGATGATTACGACAATAACCTGGTTAAAAAGCACGAACATACCCGCCCGGAAAAAGAGAACGACCGCATCCAGCACATCAGAACCACCGGCGCCCAAACGGGCAACGTATTCCTGGCCTACCGCGAGGTTGCTGAAATTGACGCGCTGATTGCGAAGTGGATGAAGGAAAAAAATCCGGTCTACGACCTGGTAGCGGATGATGGCGTACAGCATACCGTATGGATAGTGAATGACGATGCCACCATCGGCACCCTCACGGAACTGTTCAAATCGAAAGTGCCCGCAACCTATATTGCCGATGGGCATCACCGGGCGGCTTCTGCCGCTAAAGTGCGCCGCACACTGGGTAAAGATGCACCGGCCGGCGCCAGCCTGTTCCTCACAACCCTGTTCCCGGCCAACCAGCTGCGCATCATGGATTATAACCGCGTGGTCACTGACCTGAACGGCCGTACAGCCGCTGAACTGCTGCAGCAAACAGAGGAATACTTCCAGGTGGAGCCCTCCTCCGCGCAGGTATCACCGGAACGCTTACACGAATTCGGTATGTACCTGGATAAGCGCTGGTACCGCCTCACAGCAAAGCCCGGCACTTATTCCGAAGACCCCATTGGTGTACTGGATGTTACCATCCTGCAGGAACGGATCCTCGCTCCGCTGCTGGGTATCCTGGATCCCCGTACGGATAAACGCATCGATTTTGTGGGCGGTATCCGCGGGCTGGATGAACTGGAAAAACGCGTACAGAGCGGGGAGATGGCGGTTGCTTTCAGTTTGTACCCCGTGAGTATCGGGCAGCTGTTTGATATAGCGGACAGTGGTGAAGTGATGCCCCCCAAGAGCACCTGGTTTGAACCCAAACTCCGCGACGGGTTGCTGACGCACCTGATCAGCGGATGATTTTAAACTTTTTTTAAGCGGTGCCAACACACCGCTTTCTTTATCTTTACCGGAATGAAGCAATGCCTGGTAATGGTTTTGATGGGCTGCCTCCTCGCCGGCAGCGCCCCCGCCCAAACGGCTTCCGAACTGCAGGAAACCGCCCGCAGTTTTATGCAGCAGGGTGATTATTCCAATGCGCTGCTGGTGCTGAACCGGGCCGCCCAGCTGGAACCCACCAATCTCCAGGTAATCAAGGACCTGGCCTTTACGTACTACCTACAGAAAGATTTTCCGAAAGCGCTCAGCATCATCACGCCTGCCCTTGACCGGGAAGACGCGGATGACCAGTGCTACCAGATTGCGGGTAATTGTTATAAACAACTCAGCCAGGTAAAAGACTGCGACCGGCTTTTCCGGAAGGGGATTAAGAAATTCCCGGCCAGCGGCGCCCTTTACAATGAACTGGGTGAACTGTTGTGGGCACAGCAGGATTTCAGCGCGATCAAACAATGGGAAAAAGGAATTGAAGTGGATCCTTCCTATTCTAAAAATTACTACAACGCCTGCAAGTATTATTACCTCAGTACCGATAAAGTGTGGAGCATTCTCTACGGGGAAATTTTCGTTAACATGGAACCCCTGAGTAACCGTACACCCGAAATCAAAACGATTTTACTGGAGAGTTATAAGAAGATTTTCACCGGGCAGGATCCGGCCACCGGAGACAAAAACCGCTTTTCTACTGCCTTTAGCGGGCTGATGAACCGCCAGAGTACCCTGGCCACCACCGGTATCAGTACCGAAACCCTCATCATGATCCGCACCCGGTTCATCCTAGACTGGTTTACGGAACAGGCTGATAAATTGCCGTTCCGACTGTTTGACCTGCACCGGCAACTCCTCCAGGATGGCCTTTTTGAAGCGTATAACCAGTGGTTGTTCGGATCTGTACAAAACCTGGCGGCCTACCAGCAATGGATCAGCAGTCATGCAGCGGAATACGATGCCTTTACCCGTTTCCAGCGAGGACGCGTGTACAAAATGCCTGCCGGCCAGTATTACCGCAACTGACTGCGTTAAAATCGTTTTTTGCCTGACGCTTCAAGCCCTTTTTTCAGTATTTTGTTGACGGATCTGAAAGGATGTTGGTTTGCATCAGCATCCGGTCTCTTTTTATAAGAACGAAATCTTGCCGTTATGAACCTCAACGATCGCCTCTTTGATTGCCTGCGCTACCAGCTTGCTCATTTTCCCAAACAGGATATGCTCAATGCGAAAGAACAGGGGCAATGGCGTGCATACAGTACCAGGGAAGTGGCGGAGACTGTAGATGCACTGAGTGCGGGGCTCATTGCCCTGGGCATCAGCGGGAATGATATGACGGTAGAACGGCAGGATAAAGTGGCTGTCATCAGCAGGAACCGTCCCGAATGGCTCATCCTTGATATGGCCTGCCAGCAGGTTGGCGCCCTGCTCTGCCCCATTTATCCCACCACCAATGTGAATGAACTGCAGTTTATCTTTAACGATGCCCAGGTAAAAATGGTGTTTGTAAGCGGGGATGATATCCTGGCCAAAGTGGATGCAGTGAAGGATCACACCCCTTCTTTGGAAAAGATTTATTCATTTGACGAACTGCCTGGCGCGGTGTACTGGAAAAATATCCTGGAACTGCCCGATCCCGGACATTATAACACGCTCGACGAAATCCGGCAATCCATCCGCCCGGAACATTGTGCCACCATCATCTACACATCCGGCACTACCGGCTTCCCCAAAGGCGTGATGCTCAGTCACCGCAATATTGTTACCAATGTAGTGAACGCGTCTGACAGCTTTCCGTTTGAACAGAAACTGGAATGGCGTTCGCTGAGTTTCCTGCCCCTCAATCATATTTTCGAACGCATGGTATCCTATATCTACATGCGCAGCGGCATCTCGGTGTTCTATGCGGAGAACCTGGAAACCATTGGTGAAAACCTGAAGGAAGTGCAGCCGCAGCTGTTCTGTACCGTACCACGTCTGCTGGAGAAAGTGTATGAAAAAATCATGGCGAAGGGAGCCGAACTCACGGGCGTAAAGCGAAAACTGTTCGACTGGGCGATTGCACTCGGGAACGAGTACGACAATGAGAAAAGCGGCGGATTGGCCTATGACCTCAAACTGGCCATCGCCAATAAACTCATCTTCAGCAAGTGGCGCGAAGCGCTGGGCAACAATGTACAGTTCATCATTACAGGAGGCGCCGCCTGCCAGGTTCGGCTGATCCGCCTGTTTACCGCAGCGCGCATTCCGATTTATGAAGGCTATGGTCCCACGGAGAACAGCCCGGTGATCAGCGTAAACTGCCAGTTCAAAGGGGGTACCCGCTTCGGTTCTGTGGGCCTGGTGATCAAAGGACAGGAAGTGAAACTGGAACCGGATGGAGAAATCTGTGTAAAGGGTCCCAGCGTGATGATGGGCTATTACAAACGCCCCGATTTAACGGCCGAAACCATCATTGACGGCTGGCTGCATACCGGCGATATCGGCATTTTTGAAGACGGAAAATACCTGAAGATCACCGACCGCAAAAAGGAACTGTTCAAAACCAGCGGCGGCAAATACGTGGCACCTCAGCCAATCGAAAATAAAATGAAGGAATCGCCCTTTGTGGAACAGATGATGGTGGTGGGTGCGGAGCAGAAATTCGTGGGCGCCCTGATTGTACCCAGCATGCCTAACCTGAAAGACTGGATGCGCCAGAAAGGCATTCCCTTCACAACCAACGAAGACGCCATTAACCACCCGGAAGTACTGCGTTTGTACCGAGAACTGGTGGACAGCTTCAATAAATTTTTCAACCAGGTGGAGCAGATCAAGCGTTTTGAACTGCTGCCCAACGAATGGACGATCGACAGTGGTGAACTAACGCCCACGCTTAAACTGAAAAGAAAAATCATCCTGGAAAAATACCGCGATGCGTTTAACCGCATCTACAGCGTCTGAGCTCAGGTATTTTTTTTGCGTCCCCGTTGTTGCGGATATGCTGTTCGGTTAACCGGTGCCGTTACTTCTCCCAGCAGTACCTGTACGCATTCGTTGAGGATATTGTATTTGTTCGCCACGAACAACTGCATTTTATCCGGGGGCAGGCGCATTTCATATTGTCCCGCGGTTGCCAGCCGGCTGTCGAATTCCGGGTTGTAGCGGTTAAAGGCGGTAATATCCATCGAAAGATTTTTGGCAATCACCAGCGAATTGAACCTGCCGCTCACGGGCAGCATTTCCACCGTTTCCAGCTCCGTTTCTGACAATTGTTCCTTTTGTACAGGCGCGCTTTTACCAGCCTGCAACAGCGGTGCCGGTTGAGCGGAATTGCCACGGGTGGTAACTCCACCCCCGCCTTCCATGATATAATGGGTGGCGATGAACCGCTTCACATAAGTGCGGGATTCTTCCGGCAGGTAATACTGCAGGTTCCAGAAATTGCGGCTGCCGCTTTTTTTAATGGCGCTGTACACCCGGCCCGGGCCACCATTATAGGCTGCCATCACCAGCAGCCAGTCTTTCAGGTCGCGGTAGAGGTTCAGCAGGTAACGGGCGGCCGCATGCGTGCTTTTGTAATAGTCCCGGCGTTCATCATTGTAGGGAAGCACCTGCAGCCCATATTCACGGGCGGTATGCGGCATGAACTGCCAGGGGCCACCGGCCCCTTTATGACTGGTGGCAGCTGTGCTGAGATTGGATTCTATCACAGCGATGTATTTCAGTTCGCGGGGAAGTCCGTATTGCAGCAATACCGATTCAATCAGGTTGAAATAGGGCTGACCCCAGCCTTTCATTTTGTTCAGGTGCCCCGCATGCCGGCGCATATAATCCTGTACAAACAACTCAGCCTGCGGATTTACCTGGGCCGCATAGGGAAGGGTGGAGTTGTAGGCATATTGCGAGAAGAGATTGCGGAAACCGTACCGGGTTACCTGGGTAACATATTGTACTTTCTCTTTTTTAGGCAGGGTGCGTGTCTGCAGCACTTCCTCAATCAGCCGGGTATCCAGGGTATCCGGACTGCTGGTATCAGCTACGGCGGGCTGCTGTATGCTTCCGCCGGCTGCAACCAATACCGGGAGCAGGGTGAAAAAGAGGATATACAGATGCCTTTTCATAAAAGGTTAATCCGTGCGTTTATAGTGTTTCAGTAACTCCTCTGCCAGCTGCAACAAGCCTGTTTCGTTTTGTGCGGCAGTCATAATTTGCAGTCCGAAAGGTAAGCCGTTGCTGTGCCGGTACAGCGGTACAGAAATACCCGGAATGCCCACCAGGTTGGCAAAAACCGTATAAATATCTGCCAGGTACATGGCAATGGGATCATCGGTTTTTTCACCAATCAGAAAGGCGGTGCCCGGAACGGTGGGCATCAGGATCGCGTCGTATTCAGCAAAAATTCCTGCTACGGTATCAGCCAGCAGCCGGCGTACCTGCTGGGCCTTGCTGAAATAGGCATCGTAGTAACCGGCGCTCAGTACAAAGGTACCCAGCATAATGCGGCGCTGCACTTCTTTCCCGAATCCTTCACTGCGGTTTTGTTCGTAGAAATGCTGCAGGTTGGCGGGCTTTTCCGGGCTGCGGTGCCCATAGCGGATCCCGTCATACCGGCTGAGGTTGGAGCTCGCTTCCGCCGTGGTGAGTACATAATAGGCGGGAACAATGTAGTCCATCAAACTAAATGGCACGGCTTCCACCCGGTGGCCGGCTGCTTTCAGCTGGTTCAGTGTTTCCTGTGTAGCGGCAGCAATTTCGGGATCGAGGGAAGGATGTTGTATGGCCTGTTCAAAGTAGGCAATGCGGTACTGCTTATTGGGTTGCAGCATTTCACGGCTGTAAGCAGTCACGGGTGCCTGTGAAACCGTGCTGTCGTAGGTATCGGGACCTGCCATTACTTCCAGTGCCAGCGCCAGGTCCTGTACATCCGTACCGAATATCCCGATCTGATCAAAAGAGGAGGCATAGGCGATCAAACCGTAACGGGAAATTCTTCCATAGCCAGGCTTGAGCCCGATAATTCCACAGAAATCAGCCGGTTGACGAACGGAGCCACCGGTATCAGAACCCAGGCTGATCATACAAAGGTCGGCCTGTACAGCTACCGCGCTGCCACCCGAGGATCCGCCGGGTACGCGGTTGGTGTCCAATGCATTGCGCACCGGTCCCCACGCCGAATTTTCATTGGTACTGCCCATCGCGAATTCATCGCAGTTGCAGGTGCCAATGATGATGGCTTCCTCCTCCAGCAGTCGCTCTACGGCTGTGGCGCTGTACAGGGATGTAAATCCTTCCAGTATGCGGGAAGCCGCGGTTACGGGGTGGTTACGGTAGCAGATCACATCCTTCAGGGCCACCACCACTCCATGCAGTTTGCCGGTTGCTTTGCCGGCTGCGCGCTGCGCATCCAGCGCCGTGGCCCGGGCAAGAGCTTCTTCCTCATACACTTCGGTAAAGGCATTCAGGTGGGTATGGTCGCTGATACGCTGCAGATAATACTGAACGGTTTCCACGCAGGTAACGGTTCCGTTCTGCAGGGCGGCCTGGTAGGCGCCGATGCTCTTGTAGCGGCGGGGAAGGCTGATGGTATTCATAATAAAACCGGCTGAGTGACTGGCACCTGGGTGCATCCACTACAGCCGGTAAAGCTAGGTTAGGGAGAAATTATTTCGAAAGCTCCTGTGTCTGTTTTTGTGCCAGCTGGTCACGCAGGCGCCTGATCTCTTCGTCTTTGTCTTTTTCCTTCATGCCTTCCTCAATTTCAGTCTTCACATTATTCTTGGCATCATTGAATTCGCGGATGCCCCGGCCGATTCCTTTCATCAGTTCCGGAATTTTACGGCCGCCGAACAACAGCACGATGGCAAGGATAATCAGGATCCATTCGGTGGTTCCGGGCATAGCCAGCAGGATGCCGGGAATGATTGCAGATATCATAAGTCAAAGGTTGAAGTACAAAGATACAGCAATTCCATTCTGAAAAAACCGCGCGGGGCAGTTTTAACGGATATACCGGCCACATTTGGCCTTTCCATTGGCTGCCTCATAGGTGGTGATGCCGCGGGAACAGGAAACGAACAGAACAGCCAGCAAGGCAGCCAGCAGAATAGTGTTTGCTTTTTTCATACAGTAGGGTTTACGGATGGAGTAATACCGGATTTAACGGCAATAATTATTCCAAAGTATGCCTCCGGAACGTAAAAAAGGCTGTACCTGGTCGGATACAGCCCTTCATATTGAAATAAAGTTGAATTAATTGGTAGTTGCCATGCGCTTTTCCTGGATCCGGGCGCTCTTACCGCTCCGCTGACGCAGGTAGAACAGTTTGGCGCGGCGAACCTTACCCACTTTGTTCAGCACGATGCTTTCAATATTGGGGGAGCAGAAAGGGAAAAGCCTTTCCACGCCTACACCATCACTGATTTTACGAACGGTAAAGGTGGCGGTGGCGCCGGTACCCTGACGCTTGATCACATCGCCTTTGAAGCTCTGGATACGCTCTTTGTTACCCTCGATGATTTTGTAGTTGACAGTGATATTATCTCCGGCCTTGAAAGCGGGCAGGCTGGGCTTATTGGTCAATTGGTCGTGTACAAACTGAACTGCATTCATGTCCTTGAAATTTAGGACGGCAAAGGTAGGGGAATAATTTGAATTTTGAATGATGAATTTTGAATGATGAATTTTATACAGTTTCAGATGGGCTATACGTTGTAAAAGATTTTGATAATCAATTGTTTTTAAAATTCAAAGGAAGGCGTTATCAGAAAAAAACCTGTCCGGGAAGGGACAGGTTTTTCTGTTATTCGGTTCGGAATCGTTACCGGGCAATGTTCACTGCCCGCTTTTCGCGGATCACGGTTACTTTGATTTGTCCGGGGAAGGTCATTTCAGTCTGAATTTTCTGGGCAATGGTGAAGCTCAGTTTATCGCTGTCGGCATCGGTTACTTTATCAGCTTCTACAATGACCCTGAGTTCGCGGCCGGCCTGGATAGCATAGGCTTTTTCCACACCCTGGTAGCTTTGGGCAAGGGTTTCCAGGTCCTTGATCCGCTGCAGGTACTGCTGCATGATCTCCCGGCGGGCACCCGGGCGGGCACCGCTGATGGCATCACAGGCCTGGATGATGGGGGAAATCACATACTGCATTTCCATTTCGTCGTGGTGGGCGCCGATGGCGTTCACCACGGCCGGGTTTTCGCCATATTTTTCGGCGAGTTTGGCACCCAGCAGCGCATGGCTGAGTTCTGTTTCTTCATCCGGCACTTTACCGATATCGTGCAGCAGGCCCGCACGCTTGGCCAGTTTGGGGTTCAGCCCCAGCTCGGCCGCCATGATACCGCAGAGATTGGCTGTTTCACGGCTGTGCATCAACAGGTTCTGACCGTAGGATGACCGGAAACGCATACGGCCCACCATGCGGATGAGCTCTTTATGCAAACCATGCACGCCCAGTTCCATGGCCGTACGTTCGCCGATCTCCATTACCTGGTCATCCAGCTGGCGCTTGGTTTTTTCCACCACTTCCTCGATTCGGGCAGGGTGGATACGGCCATCTGCCACCAGCCGCTGCAGGGAAAGGCGGGCAACCTCCCGGCGCAGGGGATCGAAGGAGGAAAGTACAATGGCTTCGGGGGTGTCGTCTACAATCAGGTCAACACCGGTGGCAGCTTCAATGGCCCGGATATTCCGGCCTTCCCGGCCGATGATGGAACCTTTGATTTCATCGCTTTCCAGGTTGAACACCGTGATGGAGTTCTCAATCGCCTGTTCGGCCGCGGTACGCTGAATGGTTTGAATCACGATTTTCCGGGCCTCTTTATTGGCTTTCAGTTTGGCTTCTTCAATAATTTCCTGCTGCAGGGCGATGGCCTTGGTCTGGGCTTCCTGCTTCAGGCCCTCAATGAGCTGTGCCTTGGCATCCTCGGCTGACAGTCCGGCCACTTTTTCCAGGCGGCGGATATGCTCTTCCTGGTGTTTTTCGAGTTCCGTACGCTTCAGGTTCACCACTTCAATCTGCCGGTTCAGGTTTTCCTTAATGGCTTCATTTTCCTTAACCTGCTTTTCGAGATTACCCTCTTTCTGGTTGATCTGCTGCTCCTTCTGTTTGATGCGGTTTTCGGATTCGGTGAGTTTCTGGTTGCGCTGCATCACCTCTTTGTCGTGGGCAGCCTTCATCTGCACAAACTTTTCCTTGGCTTCCAGTTCCTTTTCCTTGCGGATGGTTTCGGCCCTGATTTCGGCCTCTTTAAGGATGGTTTGCGCCTGGATACCGGCGTCTTCCACCTGCTTTTTCGTGTTTTTAGCAAAAATGACCTTGCCCAGCACAATGCCCAGTCCCAGGGCCACCGCTCCGATGATGATCGAAAGTATGCTTGCTTCCATGGAGATTTGTAATTTTTAGTCGGTTCACAATCTGGTTATCACCTCTTTATCCATTAAAAAAATCGGTATAGAGTGGTAACCTGCGAAGATACGATTAATCTGTCAGAATTTGCTGCGGGCAGCAGGGCATAATTTCCGGTCTGAAAGCAAAGGGGAGAGGGCTTAGTGCAGCAGCAGTTCACAGGGCTTGATGCCGGTGTGTTTTTTAAAAGCCGTACTGAAATGTGAAATGGAGGAGTAACCCAGCAGGGAAGATACTTCGGTGACGCTCAGTCCTTTATCGTATAAGAGGTATTTCGCGTGTTCCATCCGCTGGCTTTGGTAAAAATCAAAAATGGTGGTGCCGAACAACTCCTTGAAACCCTTTTTCAGGTAGCATTCGTTGATGGCTACTTTCCGGCTTAACTCTTTGATGGTGAGTGGCTCACCGATATGCTGAAGCAGTACTTCCCGGGCTTTGACAATCTTTTCCCGGTCGGCTTCATTGGCCAGGAACTTACAGGAAAAGGTTTCTTCTTTTTCACCCATCATGCAATCCATGCTGTAGAGCAGGAGGATCTGTGTCTGGGCGTTGATGAAGATATTTTCGAGGGTATCGGTATAGTTATGGTTCAGCAATGCCTCGATGGCCAGCCGGGTTTTCCCGCAAAGGGGGAGTGTTTTGGAAAAGGATTGGTGGTGGGTGAAAGCCAGTACCTCATCCGTCACCGTCTTTTGCTTTTTGCTTTTTACAAAGGGCGTGAGGTAGGAGGGTTTGAAACTGAAACTGAGCACATCCACGCTGTCTACTTTTTCCACGCAGGTTTTGGAGGCGCTGAATTTGCAGAAATCACATTCCGCTTTTTTCTCCCGGCAGTACACGTTCCCGCTTACGCAGAAACGCAGTTCCAGGTAGTTATCGGCCGGATTTTCAGGCATGTAGTGATAAATCAGCATGCCGGTATCTTCCAGCGACCAGTTGTTGATTTTCCGGTAGCGCCGGATGGCGTAATGGACCGAGCCGGGTACCGTGCGCTCAATGTCCTGCAACACATCCAGCTCGTTGAACACGAGCGGCAGTTGCGGACCCCTGGACAGTATATCGGCGCTTTGAAACATCTTGTATAGACGGGCAAAGATACGCCCCCGGCACTGAATAAAGGCAGGGCGCCTGCTTTCGCCCCAAAGTTTTACATTTCTCTGACCGGAAAGCCTGTGGAAATCATGGTAAAAAAATAAAGCCGGAATGAACCGTTTCAGTCGGGAAAGCACCCCTGTTTTCCGTATATTTGCCGGATATATTTTTGAATCTAAAAAGCGCATTTTTCCCGATTATGAGTACAGCTACAGAGGAAGTGACCCTGCCCGCCGCCGGCAGTTACGGAGCCGACAGTATACAGGTGCTGGAAGGGCTGGAAGCCGTCCGCAAACGTCCGGCGATGTACATCGGCGATGTGGGGGTAAAAGGCCTGCACCACCTGGTGTACGAAGTGGTGGACAACTCCATTGATGAAGCCCTGGCTGGCTATTGCAGCAATATCACGGTGAACATTCATGAAGATAATTCCATCAGTGTGCAGGACGATGGCCGCGGTATCCCCACCGGTATGCACGCCAAGGAAAAACGCAGTGCACTGGAAGTGGTGATGACGGTACTCCATGCAGGGGGCAAATTCGATAAGGGTTCCTACAAGGTATCCGGCGGTTTGCACGGGGTGGGTGTCAGTTGTGTGAACGCGCTCAGCACCCGTTTGCTCGTGCAGGTAAAGCGGGAAGGCAAAGTGTTTGAACAGGAATATGCCACCGGTATCCCCCAGTATGCCGTGCGTGAAACCGGAACTGCCGACAGCACCGGTACCCGGGTTCATTTCTGGCCCGATGCCAGCATCTTTACGTCCACCGTCTATAATAAAGACATCCTCGAAGGCCGCCTCCGCGAGCTGGCCTATCTCAACCGGAAGATTTCCATCACCCTCAACGACCTCCGAGAAAAGGACGATGACGGGAACACCTATACGAAAACTTTTTACAGTGAAGGCGGCATCGTGGAATTTGTACAGATGCTCGACCGCAACGCCAACCGGCAGTCGCTGCTGCCTGATGTGATTTTCTGCGAGGGACACGATCCCGTAACCAATGTAGCCGTGGAAGTGGCCATGATTTACAACTCCGGTTACCAGGAACACATCTTCAGTTATGTGAATAATATCAATACGATTGAAGGGGGTACACACGTAGCTGGTTTCCGCCGTTCCATCACCCGCGTATTTAAAAACTACGGGGAACGGGAAGGCATGTTCGAAAAGGCCAAGGTGGAAATTGAAGGCGATGACTTCCGGGAAGGGCTGAGTGCCATCGTTTCTGTAAAAGTGCCCGAGCCGCAGTTTGAAGGACAAACAAAAACCAAGCTCGGCAACTCGGAGGTAATGGGTGTGGTGGATACCACCCTCAGCCGTGTACTGGATGCTTACCTGGAAGAAAATCCCCGCGAAGCCAAAACAGTTATCCAGAAAGTGATCCTCGCCGCCCAGGCAAGGGCAGCCGCCCGTAAAGCCCGGGAAATGGTGCAGCGTAAGAGTGTACTCACCGGGGGCGGATTACCAGGTAAACTGGCCGATTGCAGTGATAAAGATCCCGGTAAATGCGAACTCTTCCTGGTGGAAGGTGATTCCGCAGGCGGTACAGCCAAACAGGGCCGCGACCGCAGTTTCCAGGCCATCCTGCCGCTCAGGGGTAAAATCCTGAACGTGGAGAAAGCCATGGAGCATAAGATTTACGACAATGAAGAGATCCGCAATATGTTCACGGCGCTGGGGGTGAAAATCGGTACACCTGAAGATCCCAAGGCGCTGGACATTTCCAAGCTGCGTTATCATAAGCTCATCATTATGACCGATGCTGATGTGGATGGCAGCCACATTGCCACGCTGATCCTCACCTTCGTTTTCCGGTACATGAAAGCACTGGTGGAACAGGGTTATGTGTTCATTGCCCAGCCGCCCCTGTACCTGGTAAAAAAAGGTAAGGACCAGGAGTATGCCTGGAATGAGGAAGAAAGAAAACGCCTGGTAGCCTTGTTCGGGCAGGGTAAAGACGACAGTGTAACGGTGCAGCGTTATAAAGGTCTGGGTGAGATGAACGCGGAACAGCTCTGGGAAACCACGATGAACCCCGTTACCCGCACACTCAAGAAAGTTACCCTGGAAAGTGCCGCTGAAGCTGATCGTGTTTTCAGCATGCTGATGGGTGATGAAGTGCCGCCCCGGCGTGAGTTCATCGAATCACATGCCAAGTACGCAAATATCGATGTGTAATAACACAGGTACTGTATACAGAAAACCGCCGCTGAATTTATCAGCGGCGGTTTTCTTTTTGGTATGGTGCAATGCCATTCGGTTATACTATCCTGTTATTAAAGATTGGATTAGGTATTTTAATCTTAAAGCCGTTTTAGCCATCGCAATTACCCTGTTTTCTTTTTTGTCTTGAAACAAAAAAGAAACAAAAAAATTCAAGGCTGCAGAAAAATAGCTAAAATGTCCGTTCTTCCGCTACGGCGAAAAAGCTAAGCATCGGCAGGGTGCCGCTATTGTACGATTGGTTTATCAGCGAAGTGCTATGCTGAACACTTTCGCCGCTGAACGCTGCAGAACGGACATTTCTTAACGCTATTTTTCTGAGGCCGTGAGTACGTTTGATAATATTATACCTGATTCTAAATTAAAAATTCCGCACTCTGAGGATCATTTTTTCCCGGGGGGATCATTGTCCGGCAGTACGCCGGTAACCGGTTTCCCCGTCTTCAATTGCGGTAAGCAGCTGGAACACTTCGTCCATAAACCGCCAGAAACTGTTTGCCATATAATGTTCGCATGATGTTTTTTGAAAAAAGCAGCGTCCCGCTGTAATGCAGGACGGCTGCCGTGTACCAAAACCAGCCCCGTATTCCGCTGGCGAACCAGCAGATACGGGACAGATTATTTATCCGAATTGTACATCACCTGCTACTTTTTTTACTTCCAGGTCGTTGTCGGTTTCATTGTAAATGGTGATGCTGCCTTTGTTTTGCAGATCTACCGTACAGCTGCCGTCAATGTATACTTTCAGCATGGCGGAACTGAGTTTGCCTTCTGATTTCACTTCAGAATTCCCCCTGATTTCAAGGGATTGCAGCTGGCTGACATTTACCGTAATGGTTACTTTGTTTTTCAGCGAAGCGCCCTTTTTGGCTGAAATGTACAGTACCCCGTTTTTGATTTTCCACTCTACTTTGGAAATCGCCGCGTCAGAGCCGCTGAAGGCAATGGACTTTTCGGTGTTCTCCACCAGCCGGATGTCGATGTCGTTTTTCACCTGCAGCTTTGTAAAGGGCAGCTGGTAGCTGGTCGTAAGGCTGGAGGGTTTCTCGTTGTTGTTGTCACCGGCGAACACCTGTGCGCATGCGGTGAGGAGGATGGCGGCTGCCATCAGGATTGTTTTTTTCATGGCTTGTTGTTTTTTGTTGCAGTTGGCAACGGTTTTGAAATAAATAACAGGATGCAAAAATGAAACAGATCGTAACGGCAGACAATCGCATGAGTGTGTGAAAATCAGGCCGCCTGAACAGGCGCTTTTACCGGAAAACACTGCCTGTACGGTATTTCGGCCGCTCGTCCTGCAAAAGCCCTTGCGGGGCTCACATAAAGATGTGGTTTGGCCGCTGAGGCACTCTGGGACAGGCCGATTTGCATAGATTTGTAAACGACATGAAACGGCTGCTGCTTCTTTTACTGGTGGTTACCGCTGCTTATAAGGCGGGTGCGCAATCTGGTTTTGCCTTTAACCGCATCAGCACCGGTGATGGTATCGGTCTGGCCAGTAATGTAATCAGGAGTATTTACCAGGATGACCGGGGTTTTATCTGGGTGGGAACCGCCAATGGTCTGCAACGTTTTGACGGCAGTAAATTTATCCGCTTTCAAACCCGGGGTGATGACCTTCCCCATGCTTCTGTTGCCAAAGTGCTGCCGCCGGCGGCACGAAGCTTTTCATTGCCATGGACAATCCCTACGAATTCGGGATTTTCGACCGGGTGAATTTCACATACCAGCGCATTCCCCTCAAGCCGGCCACTGACCTGCACCCACGTTCGGAGTTTACCGCGTGGAATGATGAGTCGGGAAATATTTATCTCAACATTACCCGCTATGGCATCATGCGGTATGATCCGGAAAAAAATGCCATCGTGGATGAAAAGTCTTTTGGACTGCCCAGGGGATGGGAGAAAGCCATACGCAGGGTTTTCAATGACGAGTTGAAAAAGCAACTCTGGTTTTCCACCGACAGCGGTCTGTGTGTGTACGACCGCCGGCAGCGGGAGACCTGGTACCGTCATTTCAACCCCCGGCATCTTCCCTTGCTTCAGAATGAACGGATACAGGACGGGATCACCCATCTCTTTATCGACCGCAAACGCAGGTTCTGGATAGTAGGATGGCCTGTTTGGGGTGGAGGCGCACAGTATAAATACTGCCTGGACAGCAGTGGGCGGAATTATCTGCATGCTGATACCATCGGCCTGAACACGGGACCGGTCCGTTACGCGGAATTTCATGATTTTCATGAAAGCCGGTCGGGGCAGCTTTGGGTATATGGCCTGGAAGTGCTGTATAATTTCGACCGGGATGCCCAGCGTTTCCGCTATATTGAAAGTACAGAAACCGCCGGCGATATCGGCATCAGCTATGGAACTGTGTATGATGTGATGGACGACCGGGATGGAAGTATATGGATTGCTACCAACCAGGGACTCTATTTCACCTCCATTGTTTCCGGCAGTTTCGCTGTAATGAATATCATTTTCGACCGGAAAAAAAATGCCACCGATATCACCGATATACTGGAACTCCCCAATGGGGATTTCTGGATGGCCTCCTGGGGCGAGGGTATCCAGGTGCTCGACCGGAACCTGCACAGGGTCAGTCATTCACTCTATGCCACACCGGTTCCCGATACCTGGACTGCCGCTGAAAAAGGCACCATCAAACTCACCTGGAGCCTCTGCAGGCAGCAGTCAGACGGTTTGATATGGGTGGGCTGCAACGGGGGTACCCTGCTGCTGCATGACCCGCAACAGCGTACTACCCGCTACCTGCGGCCACCGGTATTTGCCAACAGTACGGTGCGCTTCATCACCGAAGACCAGAAAGGAAATCTCTGGTTCGGAACCCAGAGCGGGAAACTGGTGAAATACCAGAATGGCCGCTTTTTTGAAGTGCAGGATTTCAATACCATCATCTATAAAATTTATCCCGACCGGCAGGGATGGATCTGGATTTCAGCACATGAGAAAGGCCTCTTCGCGGTGGATCCGGTAAGCGGCAACGTGCTGCAGCATTATGTGGCGGGTAACCACCCCAACCACCTTTATGCCAACACCGGTCATGATATAGAACAACTGAATGACAGTATCATCCTGTTTGGTGCCGGCGCCCTCAACTTCATCAATAAACATACCGGTAAAGTACGGCTGCTGCAGTATGAAGACGGACTGCCTTCCAACAACGTTAAAAGGCTGCGGATGGATAAGGACGGTTACTGCTGGATCATCACGCTCAACGGGCTTTGCCGGTATAATCCCCACAATAACCGTATTACTTCCTATGGCCGCCGCGATGGAATTGTACTGGCAGACCGGACAGATATGGCTGATTATTTTTCGAGCCAGGGTTATCTGATGTTTGGCGGCAGCAACGCGCTTGTAATGTTTCATCCCGGTGTTTTTCAGAGTACCCAGGCGCCTCCCAACGTTACCATCACTGATTTTAAACTGTTCAATGATTTTGTACCGGTGGATTCACTGATGCAGCTGCCGGCAGTGAAACTCAGCAGCAGCCAGCACGCCATCAGTATTTACTTCGCATCGCTGAGTTATGTGCAGCGGGATAAACTCACCTATTATTATAAAATGGAGGGGCTGGATAAAGACTGGATACGAGCTGACCGCTCTCTGTATGTAAATTATTCATCGATTCCGCCCGGCCGGTACGTGTTCAAAGTGTATTGCGAAAACCTGGAAGGGATGCGCTCGCCCGGTATAACGGTGATGAATATCCACATCCGGCCGCCCTTTTACCGGACCGGCTGGTTTATCAGTATTTGTCTTTTCATCGTAGCCCTCCTCATTTATGTGGTGCACAGCCTGCGGCTCAACCGGTTGCTGGCCGTAGAAAAACTGCGCAACAGTGTGGCCCGCGACCTGCATGATGATATGGGCAGTACCCTCAGTACCATCAATATCCTCAGCTCCATGGCGAAGAGCAAGATGCATACAGACCAGGTAAAAGCAGCTGAATATATTTCCAAAATCACCGATAACAGCCAGCGGATGATGGAAGCGATGGATGACATTGTATGGAGCATCAAACCCAGTAATGACAGCATGCAGAAAATAGTAGCCCGCATGCGCGAGTTTGCCACCAACGTGCTGGAGTCAAAGGATATTGAACTGGATTTTGCGGCGGATGAAAGCATCCTTGATGTAAAACTGAATATGCAGGCCCGCCGGGATCTCTTCCTTATTTTCAAGGAAGCGGTAAACAATGCTGCCAAATATTCCGGCGCCAGCCTGGTGCAGATACGGTTGCAGCCCGAACAGAAAAAGCTGCTGCTGCAGGTAGAGGACAACGGAAAAGGTTTTGACCCGGCTGTTACCGATGCAGGTAACGGACTGGGCAATATGCAGAAACGGGCAGATGCCCTGCACGGAAAAATCACCATCCGATCGGCGCCTGAAAAAGGCACCAGCATCCGGTTACAGATACCGGTCATCTGATAAACTGCTTACCCGCATGAACCGATTCATCAGTCAGAAATTCAGGTTTTATTCTTTCGTGTGTATCGCCCTGCTCGCATTTGTGCACGGCTATAACCTGGAGAACGGGTACCTCCAACCCTATACACTGGTAGAAGAGCCGCTGACCTTCACTACCTTTTTTGAGTATTTGCTGGCGAACGGCCTTCTCCGTTTCCGGATACCATTGCTGTTCATCATATCCGGTTATATCCTTGCCATGCAGGATAAAAAACCTTACCGGGAGATGGTGAAACGCCGTTTCCGTACCCTGATGGTACCTTATTTTATCTGGAGCGCTGTTGGACTGCTGCTCACTTTTGCCTGGCAACAGGTGCCGGTGCTGGCACAGGCGGTGCAGGATGCGCAGTTAGACCAGATGGGAGATAACCGCCCCTATACCGAGATTGGCTGGAAAGGCATTCTTTTCCGCTGGGTAGTGGTACCCATCTCTTTTCAACTCTGGTTTATCCGGTCATTGTTTATTTACAACCTGCTGTACCCGCTCATCCGGTGGGCAGTTACCCGCTATCCCCGCATCTGGTTCAGCGTGTTGTTCCTGCTCTGGATCACCCTCTTCAATTTTATATTTATTGAAGGGCAGGGCCTGCTGTTTTTTTCGGTGGGCATCTGGCTCAGCAAAACAGCGTATCCCCTCGAACGTAAGCCTCTTTGGTTCAGTCATTACCTGTCATGGCTTTTCTTTATAGGTTTGGGGGTGATCCGTACGTTTATGGCGTTTGAACTGGAAGCCTCGCATTTTACTGCCTGGCTCATGATCCTGATGTACGGCGGTACCGTTGTGTCCGGTCTGCTGGCCGTTTGGTACGGTGCGGATCCGGTGGTGCAATGGTGTATGCAGCGACCGTGGTTTATATGGCTGACTTCTTTTTCATTTATTATTTACGGGTTGCACGTCCCCCTTATCCAGTACACCACGATGCTGATGTATCATTACATGCATACTTTCCCCAATTACCGGTTAATGGTTTACCTGCTTGCCCCCCTTAGTACACTTTCCATCTGTATCCTGGCCGGGGCATTGCTTCGCAAAACCGTACCGGGATTGTATAAACTGGCAACCGGCGGCCGGGGTTTTTAACATATTTATGCGGTTGCCCGTCATCAGGGGATCAGCTACATTTACAGTATAATTATCTGTTATGATCAAAGTACTGATATATGAAGACAATCCCCAGCTCCGTGAAGGACTAACCATGCTGATCAGCGGTTCCGAAGGATTTGAAGTGCTGGCCGCTTTTAAAAACTGCAATAATGTGGTGGAGGAAGTGCAGGCATTCCAGCCCGATGTGGTGCTGATGGATATTGATATGCCCGGTGTAAACGGGTTGGAAGGTTTGAAAAAAATCCGGGAAACCGACAGCCAGGTGAAAATACTCATGCTTACCGTATTTGATGATAACCGCAATGTGTTTCAGGCTATCAGCAATGGGGCCAACGGGTATATCCTGAAAAAAACTCCCCCCGGAAAACTGCTGGAATATATCATGGAAGCCCAGAGCGGCGGGGCACCTATGACCTCATCCATCGCTACCCAGGTGCTGAAAATGTTCTCTTCCATGAACAACGAGAAAGGAGAGGACTATAACCTTTCTGACCGCGAAAAACAGGTATTGCAGCTGCTGGTGGACGGATACAGCTATAAAATGATTGCCGGGGAAATGTTTATTTCGATTGATACGGTACGCAGTCACATCAAAAAAATCTACGAAAAGCTGCATGTGAACAGTAAAAGTGAAGCGGTCGCCAAGGCTTTTAAAGACAAAATTGTATAGGCCGGGCGGTAAATAACATGTTTATGTGGTTGCCCGGGCGGAGGAGTGTTTTAATTTTACGCTTGTAATTGAACCAGTTCCGGGTTCAGCTGTTCCACCAAAAAATGACACTGTATGAAACGTTCATTCCTGATCACCCTGCTGGTTTGCCTCCTGTTACTGGTTAATTGCATTAACCTGGTGAGCCGCCAGTCAGCCAACAGCCCTGCTTCCCGGCCTGCTGCGGAAAAGCCCTGCCTCCTGGCCGGGCCCTGTGAGAAAGGAGCGGGAGTTTCAGAAGTGTACCTGCCCGCGGTACATTTACCCGGGAATTACTGATGTTCTCAGCTTCATTGTTTAATCTGCATAAAGGGTAATGGGATTCCGGAAGGGGTCCCATTTTTCATGCCCTCCACCTGCCGGTTTTGTGTTACCGATGATAATTTGTAGCTTGTATCCCTTAAACAGGGGCGCAGGCCTCATTTACTAACCATAAATTCTTACAAAATGTCCAAAATGTTAACCGCTTATTGCATGAAGACGAAGGAGAAAAACGTTCCCATGCAGGATGCTGTGATTACCAAAACTGCCCGGGGCGGATACATGGCCCAGGGTCATGATGGCAAGGGCAATAAAATGACCACGATGCTGAATGAAGCAAACGCCCTGGAAGCCGTTAAAAACGGGGTAGCCAAAAAGGCCTGGTAATCCGCTTTATGACTCATATGTCTGAAGGGCTGTATCAAAACGCCGGCAACGGCTTTTGATACAGCCCCTTTTTTATGGCGCCGGTTGTTTACCACTTATAAAATGCCGGCCTGCGGTTAGTGCAGGATGTTTTACTTTTGCCCTATGCGTTACTGTTTTATGGCAGTCATCCTGATTGCAGGTTTGCCGGCTTCGCTGCATGCGCAGGATAAATGGGGGCTCCGCCGCTGCGTTGAATATGCGTGGCAGAACAATATTTCCATTCAGCAGCAGGAAGTGCAGGCCCGGGTGGCATCCCTCACGGAAAAACAGGCCCGTCTTGCCGCTTATCCCAATGCTTCGTTTTCCACCAATCTTGGCTTACAGTTTGGCCGCTCAGTTGACCCCACCACCAACCAGTTTACCACCACCCAACTGTTATTCCAGGGGCTGAACCTGAATGCTGATGTGGTGATTTTTAACTGGCACCGGGTTAAGAATACCCTGGTGGCCGCCCGGCTGAACACCCAGGCTATGAATGCCAATGTGGAGAAAGTGCGGAATGACATCGCGCTTTCTGTTGCCACAGCCTACCTCCAGGCACTGCTGAACAAGGAACAGGTGGAAATTTCCCGTATACAGTTTGCCCAGACCAAGAACCAGCTGGAGGCTACCCGCCGGCGCGTGAATGCAGGCGCCCTGCCTGAACTGAATGCTGTAGAGCTGGAAGCCCAGCTGGCCCGCGACAGTACCGGCATCATCAATGCGGAAGCGCTGGCAGCCATCAGCGCCCTGCAGCTGAAAGCACTCCTCAACCTGGATGCAGCCGCCCCCTTTGAACTGGAAGTTCCCCCGGTAGATAAAATTCCCGTGGAACCCATTGCCGATCTGCAGCCGGCCAGTGTTTACCAGCTTGCCCTGCAAAACCAGCCCAACCAGAAAATGAACCAGCTCCGGCTCAAATGGTCGGAAGCCCTGGTGAAAGCCAATAAAGCCTCTTTTTATCCCAGTATTGCCGGCTTCGTGGGACTGGGCAGCAACTTTGCCAATCCCTTTAAAAAAATCACCGGATTTGAACTCACCGGTTATCAGCCTGCCAATCCTTTGAATGGTATGGTAAACGTCAATGGCACCAATTACTTTCTGCAGCAGCCGGTGATCAACTTCACCACTGCCAAAAAATCATTCGGAGAATTGTGGCAGGGGTATGGCACCCAGCTGGATAATAACTTCCGTCAGAATTTCGGCATCGCCGTGAGTATCCCCATTTTCAGCAATGGCGGCGCTGCACGCACCCAGTATGAACGTTCGAGGCTGGATGTGAAAAGCGCCCAGCTCACCATACAGCAGTCTGATCAGCAGCTGAAACAGGATATCTACCAGGCTTATACCAACGCGCTGAGCGCCCTGGAAAGGTATAATGCTACTACAGCCACCCTGTCTGCCGCCCGTAAAACGTACGAATTTGCATCGAAAAGATATGAAGTGGGCCTGCTGGGCACCTTTGAACTGATCACCAATCAGAATAACCTGAACAGGGCCATGACCGATCAGCTCATCGCCCGCTATGAGTATGTATTCAGGATGAAAGTGCTGGAATTCTATAAAGGCCAGGGCCTTAAATTATAATCTGCCGGGCAAACCGGAACAGGACAGCCGGAGCGCGTTACCCCGGCAAGAAAACTGAAAGCTATGAGCAAAACAGTAAAATGGATTTTGATCGGAGTGGGCGTACTGGTGGTGGGGCTGGTAATTCTGAAGGCTACCGGCGCGTTCGGTAAAGATGAAGGTACCCGCGTGATCGCGGAGAAAGTAACCCGCCGCACCATCACCGAAACCGTGAATGCCAGTGGTAAACTTTACCCGGAAATTGAAGTGAAAGTAAGCCCGGATATCAGTGGTGAAATCACTGAACTTACTGTACAGGAAGGCGACAGCGTTAAAAAAGGACAGGTAGTGGCCCGCATTTTTGCAGACATCTACGCGCTCACTGCCAGCCAGGCTGCCAGCGGGGTAGCCCAGAGCCAGGCACAGGTGGATAACTCCAAAGCCGCCCTGGAGGCCCTGAAAGCCAATCTCGACCAGGCTGAGAAAACATTTAAAATGCAGCAGCAGCTGTTCAGGGATAAAGTGATCAGCCAGAATGAATTCAATGTGGCCGAAGCTGCCTGTAAAAGCGCGCTGGCCAATTACAATGCTGCCAAAGAAGGCATCAGGGGCGGACAGGCTGCCGTGAATGCCGCCCGATCCAACCTGGCCCGGGCCAACAAAGACCTGAGCCGGACCGCCCTGCTGGCCCCTATGGACGGCGTGGTAAGCCTGCTCAATGTGAAAAAAGGCGAACGCGTAGTGGGCAGTAATATGATGGCAGGTACTGAAATGCTGCGCATCGCGGATATGAGCCGCATGGAAGTGCGGGTGGATGTAGGAGAGAATGATATTCCGAAAGTGAAACTGGGCGACAGCGCGATCGTAACTGTAGACGCGTTTACCGACCGGAAATTCAAAGGGATTGTGACCCAGATAGCCAGCAGCAACAATGGCGCGGCTTCCCAAACTTCCCTCACCAATACCAGCACGGACGTTACTAACTATAAAGTGTACGTGCGTTTGCTGCCGGAAAGCTACAGTGATCTGCTGGGTAAAGGCAGCTTCCCCTTCCGTCCGGGTATGAGTGCCAGCGCGGATATCCAGACGAACACCCATTCCAATGTACTCACGGTACCGATCAATGCGGTGACGACCCGCGAGCGGGATGACAGCACCAGGGCAGATAAGCCGGCCGTTCCGGCTTCCGGAACCGGCAACAGTGATCAGTCTCCCGAAGCGGATGAACTGGATGTGGTGGTGTTTGTGGTGGATCCGAAAGCCGGTACAGTCAGGAAAGTAAAAGTGAAAACTGCCATCCAGGACATCAGCTATATCGAAATCACCGAAGGATTGAAAGGGGATGAAATGGTGGTGAGCGGCCCTTATGAAGTGATCAGTAAACAGCTCAAGGAAAATGACAAGGTGAAAGTGGTAGATAAAAAGGAACTGTTTGAGAAGAAAAAATAACGTAAGGTAAATCCGCCTGATTTCCCCTCATGATAATGAAACAATGGGCCTGTACAGCCGCACTGCTCTGGGTATTGGCTGCCCCTGCAGGTGCCCAGGAACTGAACCTGCGGGTGGAGCTCACTCCCGTAAAAGGTGATACGGTTCCCTCCGCCACCCTGCAGTTATATGCGCTGCCGGATACTGCTTTGCTGCTTACCCGTATGTACCGCACAGGCATGCCGGGGCTCCCGGTGCAGCGGTTCAGCAAATACCTGCTGAAAGTGAGTGCCGCGGGATATGAAACTGAAGAGCAACTGGTGTCAGTGACCGACAAATCCCCCGGCTTACGGACGCTTACGCTTAAACGATCTGTAAAACAGCTGGATGAAGTGGTGGTGGTTTCCCGGAAACCGCTGGTGAAGCAGGAAGATGATAAAACCATCGTGGAAGCAGAAGCCCTGGCCAATACCAGCACCAATGCCTATGAAGTGCTGGAAAAAACGCCCGGCGCCATTGTTGACCAGGATGGTAATGTGTACCTCAGCAGCATGACACCAGCCACGATCCAGATCAACGGCCGGGATGTGAAACTAAGTGCGGCTGACCTGGCATCCCTGCTGAAAAGTTTGCCGGCCGGCAGTGTGCAGAAAATTGAGATCCTCCGCAATCCTTCCGCCAAATACGATGCCGCAAGTAGTGGCGGGATCGTGAATGTGGTTCTTAAAAAGGGGATAAAGATCGGTGCAAGCGGCAGCATGAATGTGGGCTATTTCCAGGGAGTGCATAATACCAAATTCGCCGGGTTCAACCTGAATAAAAGCACGAAGCAATTCAGCAGCTACCTGTCGTTCCAGCATACCGACCGGAATAACTTTGAACAGATCAATACGGAACGGTTACTGAACAGCAATGGTGATTACCTGTCACAGGGGTCCCGCACCACCTACCCAGGCATGAATCAATATCTCAGCCTGGGAACCGATTTCACCGTAAATAAAAAGTTCAATATCGCATATGACCTGCGTTTGAGTACCAACAATAACCGCAGCAATGCCCGGAATGATATTGATATTTTCTCCGCACAGGATGTACAGCTCGGCAGCAATGCCTCTGCTATCCGTAATCATAACAATTCCCTGTACATCGGTAATAACCTCAACGCGAAATACCGTTTTGATTCGGCAGGTACCGAACTGAACGTACAGCTGGATTATAACTATTATCATTACAGCAATGAGCAGCTGTATGATAACTATTACTACCTGCCCGGAATCCCCACGCTGTTCGGAAACGGGGATAACCGTAACCGTAAACAAATTTTCACCCTGCAGTCTGATTTTACCTGGAAACTGAAAAAAGGATATACCCTTGAAACGGGCATAAAGGTCATACGCTCCAACAGCCGGAACAGCGCCGAATATTTTACGCGGCAGGGGAGCAGCGGACTGAAAATAGACAGTTTCCAGACCAACACCTTCCGGTACCGTGAAACCATCAGTTCCGCCTATGTACAGGTTTCCCGGAAGTTCTGGGGGCTTACGGTGAAACCCGGCCTGCGGCTGGAAGCCACCAATATTTCCGGCAGGCAACTTATCCCCGCAGACACTTCCCTGGCCATTCGCCGCACTGATGTTTTTCCTTACCTCTTTCTGCGGCACCGGATTATGAAACTCTTCGGATTTGAGCTGAGTGGCAACGGTATCATCCGGCGTACCATCAGCCGGCCCTATTACGAAGTGCTGAATCCTTATCCCCGGTATGTGGATCAGTACCTGTTTGATGTGGGTAATCCCACCCTGCAGCCCCAGTTTACGACCAATTACGAATTCAATATCACGGCCGATGACTTTACCATTTTCTCCTGGGGGATGAATAAAACCAGTAATATTTTCAGTAATGTTACTTACCAGGATGAGAACACAGGTATAGCTTACCGCACCTGGGATAACCTGGGAACTAACAAGGAGGTATATCTGCGTTTTGTAGGCGGTATTCCTCCCGGCGGTAAATATTTCTTCTATGCCGGCGCCCAGCAGAACATCAATACCTATAAAGGCTTTTACCAGGGGCAGCCCCTCAATTTTACCCGCAGCAGCTGGGTGTTTTTCATGTATCACCAGTACCGGATCAACTCCGGGCTCACGGCCAGTGTGAACGGGTTTATGCGCACCCGCGGCCTGCAGAATTTTTTCGAGCTGGAGAACTTCGGCGGACTTTATGTAAGCCTTAATAAATCGCTGATGAAAAAATCGGCCAATCTTATCCTGTCCTTTAACGACGTGTTTCTTACCAATCAAACCCGCTTCCGGCTGCAGCAGGGGAATGTGCTGGTAACAGGCAACCGGCTGGGCGATACCCGCCGGCTGGGGTTAACCTTCCGCTATAATTTTGGCTGGAAACCAAAAGAAGAGAAAAAGAGTATGTTTGAGCAACCTACGGAAAGCCGGGAACCCTGATTGGCTTCCGGCCTGGGAAGTCCATTCCCTGCACAGAGTAATCCCGGATATTGAAAATAGCTTATATTTACTTCTGCTTACCCATTGCAATCCACCTTCCTCTGGAATCCGTTTTACCCCCTCATTGAAGGCAGTCTAAAATCTTTACAAGATGGTAAAGTCTCTTACCCGTTTAATGGGTTCCCTCGGCCTGTTGCTGATGGTCACCCTGAACAGCTTTGCACAGAATTCAGTGCTGGTGAATTTCGGCAGCAGTACCTGCAGTGGCGCGGTACCTTCCTTTTCGCTGATTGGTAACCCGCTGGGAGCCGTTCCCAATACGCTGGCCGGTTGCGGACTGGGTGCCCAGTTACCGAACTATTACAGCGTATTCATCGCCTACAATCCCAGTAATAATAAAATTTATGTAGCGGATGTACGCACCGGGGCCCGCACCGATATCTGGTTGCTGGATGTGGGGCTTCCCACCTCCATCGCCTGCCCGCCGGTAATCCCGGTCAGTCCTACATACTCTTACAGCTACACCTCCAATAATTTTGAGTTCGATAATAACGGTGATCTCTGGTCTTTTTCAAACTATAATCCCAATACCGGACAGTGTAACATTGATAAGTTTGATGTGAACACCGGCAATGTACTGAGTTCCAAAGTGCTTCAGTTTCCTGCCGGTAATTTTCCCACCACCATTGCCAGTGGCGATCTTACGATCCTGCCCAATGGCCGCATGTTTGCCGTACTGGGCAATGGTACCTGCCGGTTGTATGAAATCACCAATTATAACACTTCATCCGGCAACGCTGTGGCCAGTTTTCTTCGCGTGATGCCCAAAGATTGCTATGGTATCTGTTACCTGAATGGATTGCTGGAACTCACCGGGATGGATTTTGGCAGCAATTGTTATTATTATGATTATGATATTGTTTCGGGTACACTTGGCAGTGAGAAACCGTTTCAGAACGGACAGGCACCCATTGACAACACCAGTTTTACTCCTTCGCTGGGCTGTACCAAAAAACTGGTAAGCGCTGCCCGGGTGAACAGCAATACCGCTGACCTGGTCTATGAAATTTACCTGGAGAATCTTGGGAATGTGATATTGAATAATGTCAACATCAATGAAGACCTGTCAGCAGTATTCGGTAACGGAAATGTTTCCAATGTAAGCGCACAGTTTTTGCCGGGTGCTAATGCTGCGGGAATCAGCCTGAACCCCGCTTTTAACGGCACTACGGTGAAAACACTTTTCAACCCAGGCCAGCAACTGCCTAACAAGGTGCGCAACAATCCCAACTATTTTGTGAAACTGCAGGTTGCCTGCCGGGCTACCAATCTCAGTACGCAAACCACTTATCTCAATTCAGCGATTGCCTCTGCACAGGTAGGGGCCGCCAGTCCGCTCACTACCCTCAATGTGGCCGACTCTTCCAATAACGGCGATTCCACCTTTACCGATCCCAATAAAAACGGCAATTCCGGTGATGCCGGTGAAGATGAACCCACCCCCTTCAGCTTTGGCGCACTGCCCGTTAAGTTCTTACAGGTAAACGGTACACTACAGGCAGATGGATCTGCCCGTGTCCGCTGGCAGGTGGCAACTCCCATGGAAAACGCCGACCTTTTTGATGTGGAGTTCAGCAGGGATGGCCGGAGCTGGCAATCGATTGGCACACTGTCCATCAGCAACTACCTCCGGGGTGAGTGGGAATGGACCCATCCGCAGGTCCCCACCGGACGCTTGTTTTACCGCATCCGCCAGGTGGATAAGGATGGAACGGTTACGTATAGCCGAATTGTAGTGTTGAGTAATCAGGCGGGAGCAAGCGGGATTCTCCTGTATCCCAACCCGGCAGGTGATCTCTTACAGGTGTTGTCGCCGGTGCCGGTACAGCAACCTGCTCAATTAGAACTGTATGATGCAGCCGGGCGCTTGCTGCTGCGCGATTCGTGGAATGGCAGTACCCACGCTATTCCTACCCATACTTATCCCAATGGTACCTACTTCCTGAAATTATTACTGAAGGATGCGGCGGAAACGCGCCGGGTGATTATCCGGCATTAAGGGTAGCAGGACGGAGGGCGTACTGCTGCAGTTGCAGGATCAGGTCAGGATCCGGGCAGTTCTGCAGGTATTTTTCCCGTTCACTCAGGGTACATACGCCCGGGTAATCTCCTTCTTTCAATTCCATCTCTTCAATCACCTGGAAATGCAGATGCGGTGGCCAGTTGCCGTTCTCTTCTGGTTTTCCGAACCCGCCGATGGGTTCGCCGCGGCTGATGAAATGCCCCGGCAGTTTACCTGCCAGGTCACTGAGGCGGAGGTGACCATAGAGCGTATGAAAAGCAATCCCGTCCAGCTGGTGCTGTAAAATCAGGGTGGCGCCATAATCACCAAAATTGTCATTGTACCCGGTGCTGTGTACCACCCCGCCCAGGGGAGCATACACCGCGGTATCTGCAGGCCCCCAGATATCTGTGCCCAGGTGAATTCTTCTTTCTTCGGTTCCTGAAAAATGGGCGCTGCGCCGGTACAATACCCGGTCTTCATTGTATCCACCGATCCCGAACCGGCACTGATGTTTTTGCAGGGCATCATTTACATACCAGCTGAAATGGGGGGTGTAGGTGATCAGTTCGGTAGTGAGGGCGGTATTCGATTCACTGAAGTCCATCAGCAGGAGTGGCTGGGTGGCCGGATCCACCATTACCACCGGATGAAAGTCATGTTGATGATATTGCAGTAAAGTGTGGAGGCGGGTAATCATAGGGTAAAGATACGGAGAGGGAGAAGGTCTGCACGGGGTAAAAAAAGATGGCGGATGGCGGTTGGCAGATGGCGGGGAGGATAGTTGACGGTTGACGGTTGATGGTTGACGGAAAGAACATCCTAAGGAGGTTATTCGATATTCATTATTCACTGTTCCCTGTTCGGTATTCAGATGGCGGGAGGGGAATCTCCTTAGTAGGCCAATTCATAATTCATAATTCATAATTCATAATTCATAATTCATAATTCATCATTCATCATTCATCATTGAACATTCTTCATTCACCATCTCTCTTTCCTTAACAGTTTCCAGCAACGCCTGCACATCCACCTGCACCTCCTGTACCAGTTTATCTTCGAGCAGCTGCGCGAAAGCTTCGAAATAGTCGATGGCATCTTCGCGGCGGTTGCGTTTCAGCCAGCGGAAACCTCCGGGTAATTGTTTCAGCACTTCGCGATCGGTGAGGTATTCAATATGGTGGATATCCGTAGGGGTGAGTCCGATTTCCTGCAGTCGGGTGATCAGCAGGGAAACCGGGGCGTTGGTGACCGGGCAGAATTCTTCGGCGAGTTCGGTCCACTCACCCGTAGCCGTATGCGCATATCGCAGAATTTCACCTTCGCTGAGTTGGGTAACTGTTTGCAGCAGGTTGCCGCAGTTGCAGGCGCCATGATGGCCCCAGGCATAATGAGCGCCGTTGCGCAGGCGGCCGGCGGTTTCGCGCAGGGCGTGGATGAGTTCGGGAGTGGGTGTTGCCATAATAGGAAAATTACATTACAAACACCGCTGGCTCTTATTTTGTTGAAAGTTGAAAGTTGAAAGTTGAAAGAACGTATAACCTTCAACATGTAACCTTCAACTTTCAACCTTATACTACCACGTTCACCATCTTGTTCTTCACATAAATCACTTTCTTCGGCGCTTTGCCTTCCAGCCATTTCTGTACCACTTCGTTGGCGAGTACCTGTTGTTCCACCGCGGCCTGGTCGAGGTCGAGGGGGAGGTTCATGTTGGTACGTACCTTACCATTGATGGAGATGGGGTATTCCTTGCTGGTTTCCACGAGCAGGGAGGCGTCATATTTCGGGAAGGCGGCATCTAAAATGCTGCCGCTGTTGCCCAGTTGCTGCCAGAGTTCTTCGCTGATATGCGGGGCAAAGGGTGCTAAAAGGATGAGCAGGTTTTCGAGTACCTCTTTTTTATGGCATTTCAGCTCACTGAGTTCGTTTACACAGATCATGAAACTGCTCACCGCTGTATTGAAGCTGAATCGTTCGGTGTCTTCTTCAATTTTTTTGATGGTGCGGTGCAGTACTTTCAGTTCTGCAGGGGTAGCGGCTGCATCCGTCCAGATGCGTCCTTTCACTTCATCAAAAAACAGGCGCCAGAGTTTGCGCAGGAAGCGGTGTACGCCTTCAATGCCCTTGGTATCCCAGGGTTTGCTCTGCTCCACCGGTCCCAGGAACATTTCGTACATGCGGAAAGTGTCGGCGCCGTATTTATCGCAGAGATCGTTGGGGTTAACGGTGTTGTACTTCGACTTCGACATTTTTTCCGTTTCCACCCCGCAGATGTATTTACCGTCTTCGAGGATGAATTCAGCCTGCGCATATTCACCGTTACGCCAGTTTTTAAAAGCTGTGATATCCAGTTCCACTCCATCCACCATATTCACATCCACATGCAGGGTATTGGTATTGTATTGATCTTTCAGTCCGGCTGATACAAATTTGTTTTCTCCCGCTACCCTGTACACAAACCTTGAACTTCCCTGGATCATTCCCTGGTTCACCAGCTTTTTAAACGGTTCATCAAAGCCGATAAACCCGAGATCAAACAGCGCTTTGGTCCACATCCGGCTGTACAGCAGGTGCCCCACCGCGTGCTCCGTTCCGCCGATGTAGAGGTCCACCTGGTTCCAGTAATCACTGGCCGCGCGGCTGCAGAATTCCTGTTCGTTCTGCGGATCCATATAGCGCAGGAAATACCAGGAAGAGCCGGCATAACCGGGCATGGTATTGGTCTCCAGTTCTTTGGCCACCCATTCGGGGATATTGGCCAGTGGGCCCTGCGCATCCGGGCCGGGACCGTATTGTTCCACGTGCGGCAGTTCCAGCGGCAGGTCGCCTTCCCAAACGCGGGCCACACCGTCTTTCCAGGTGATGGGGAAGGGTTCTCCCCAGTAACGCTGCCGGCTGAATGCGGCATCGCGCATCCGGTAGTTCACCTTGCGGGTGCCTATACCCTTTTCTTCCAGCTGCCTGATCACCACTTCCATCGCGTCGCGCATCACGAGTCCGTTGAGGAAATCACTGTTCTCCAGGATGGCATCCTTGGTGGGGTTGGCTTCTTCACCGTTGAAATGACTGCCGATGATATTTGTAATGGGTATATTGAAATGCTGCGCGAATTTACAATCACGTTCATCGCCACAGGGCACGGCCATGATGGCGCCGGTACCATAACCTGCCAGCACGTATTCACTGATCCAGATGGGTATCTCGCGTCCGTTAAAAGGGTTGATCGCATAAGCGCCGGTAAAACAGCCGGTGATTTTCTTTTCCTGCATGCGCTCCACATCGCTGCGGCTTTTCACATAGGCGATGTATTCCTCTACAGCAGGAGCCTGTTCCGCTGATTTGATTTCATGGATCAGTTCCAGTTCGGGCGCCACCACCATGAAGTCTACCCCGAAAATAGTATCGGGCCGGGTGGTGTATACGCGCAGTTGCTCAGAGCTGCCTTTGATGGCAAAGTCAATCTCCGCGCCGGATGATTTACCGATCCAGTTGGTCTGCATTTCCTTCATGGCATCGCTGAATTCAATGCGGTTCAGTCCTTCCAGCAGGCGGTCGGCGTACTCCGTGATGCGCAGGTACCATTGCCGCAGTTTTTTCTTCACTACGGGATGGCCGCCACGTTCGCTGACGCCATTCACCACTTCATCGTTGGCCAGTACGGTGCCGAGGGCTTCGCACCAGTTCACTTCCCCATACCCGCAGTAGGCGAGGCGGCAATCCATCAGGATTTCCTGTTGTTTCTTTTCATCCCACAGTTTCCATTCTTCCGCGCTGAAAGAGCGGGCGGTGGGTTGTCCGTTCTGCGGAGGGTTACCTTCTTTTTCAAAACGTTTGATCAGCTCGCTGATGGAACGGGCCTTATTCTCGCGGCGGTCGTAGTAGGCGTTGAACAGCTGCAGGAAAATCCACTGCGTCCATTTATAGTACGCGGGGTCGCTGGTGCGTACTTCGCGGCTCCAGTCATAGCAGAACCCGATACGGTCCAGCTGGCTGCGGAAAGTGCCGATGTTTTTAGCGGTCGTAATTGCCGGGTGCTGTCCCGTTTCAATCGCGTATTGTTCTGCCGGCAGGCCAAAGCTGTCGTACCCCATCGGGTGCAACACATTAAATCCTTTCAGCCTTTTGTAGCGGCTGTAAATATCAGAAGCGATGTATCCCAGGGGATGACCCACATGCAGGCCGGCACCGCTGGGGTAGGGGAACATATCCAGCACATAATACTTGGGTTTGCGGCTGTCGTTGCTCACCTGGTAGGTATGCTGCTGTTTCCAGTGTTCCTGCCATTTTTTCTCAATCTCGCTGTATTGGTATTCCATACTGTTGTTGGTAAATGGAGCTGTTTTTTAACATTCCGGACGGATCAATACCCCGCCGGGTGGATTATATTTGAGGCCTTGCGGTTCCTGAATCGGCTGTTTCCGCGGAAACGGATTCCGGAGCGGGCCCAAAAGTACAGCAAAGCAGCTAAAAACCTTTACTTTTGCCGCGGCTCAAAGGCCCATCAGCATTGATTTACTAACCTGTTACTTATAAAAATTCTTCCGGTATGTCATTATACGGAAAAACCCCCTCCGCCAAACGCAGCAAGCCCTCCTATGCCTATGCCATTGTGGGGGTGGCCCTGGTGCTCTTCCTGTTCGGTATTGTTGGCTGGCTCTTCCTGAACCTGAAGAAATCAGGTGAGCTGTTCCGGGAAAATATACAGGTGCATGCCTGGATAGCGCCTTCTGCCAAGAAGAAGCAGATTGATTCCATGCAGCAGTATATTTCCGCGCTGCCCTATGTGAAAATGGTGGAGTATGTAACCAAGGAAAAGGCTGCCCAGAAATGGAATGCCGAAAATGACAGTTCCTGGAAAAAATTCATCGCGAACAATCCCCTGCCCGAGAGTATTGACTTTTATGTGAAGAGTGACTACATGAACAAAGACAGCCTGGCCATCCTCAGCACCGCGCTGGAAACCAGTTTTTCCGGCGTGATGTCGGAATTCCAGTATCCCAAAGAAACGGTGGGTTATGTAAGTTCTTACACCAAGTATATCGCGGCGGCTATCCTTTTGTTTGCCATCATCATGTCGGTGATTGTGATTATCTCCATCGACAATACCATCCGCCTGGCCATGTACAGCAACCGCTTTCTCATCAAAACCATGCAGATGGTGGGCGCCACCCGGAATTTCATTACCCGGCCGCTGGATATCCGGGCGGTAGTGAACGGACTGATCGCGGCCTGTATTGCCATCGCGGCGGTATTTGGCTTTATCCTGGTAATTGAAAGTTTTATACCCTGGCTGCGCCAGCTGCGGGATGGTACCAATATGACCCTGATAATTATGGGTATCCTGCTGCTGGGGGTGAGTATATCCCTGCTGAGCACCCACCGGTCGGTGCTTAAATACCTTAAAATGAAATTAGACGACCTCTATTGAGGAAGGTTTGCCCGGAATTCGTTTTATTTGTGACCTAAATTTCTGTTGAAATGTCTACTGCAAAAAAGCAACTGTCTGCGCCCACACCGCCCCTGTTTACAAAGGATAACTATATCTGGATGCTGGCGGGTATCGTGGTGATGGCCCTGGGATTCTTTCTGATGGCAGGTGGCAAGAGCGCTGATCCCAAACAGTTCAATGACAGTGAAATCTATAGCACTACGCGTATCACCATTGCCCCGATCCTAATTATGGCCGGTTTCGTGATTGAAATTTTTGCCATCATGAAAAAGCCAAAAGGCGAGGCCTGAACCTAACAATTCGTTGACAGCATTTTTAATATTCTCTGAAGAAAAGCACTGTATTTTGCGGTGCTTTTTTACTGTAAAACCCGCTCCGGAATGGATTTATTTCAGGCATTTGTGATTGCGGTGGTGGAGGGATTGACGGAGTTTCTGCCGATTTCTTCCACGGCGCACATGAAATTTGTAGGTCCCCTCATTGGAATAAAGCAAGGCACCCCGTTCACCAATATGTTTGAGGTGGTGATCCAGCTCGCTGCCATCGGGGCGGTCGTGGTATTGTACCGCAAGAAATTCTTCAACCTCACCCGGATGGATTTCTTTTTCAAGCTGCTGCTGGGGGTGATTCCATCGGTACTGGTGGGACTGTTGTTGAAAGACCGTATTGATGCCGCGCTGGATAATATCCGTTTCATAGCCTGGGTGATGGTGGGGGGCGGAATCCTGCTGCTCTTTATCGACCGTATTTTCAGTCATCCCATGTTTGATAAGGAGGAGTCGATTGACAACCGCCGGGCTTTTGTGATTGGCTGCGGACAGGTGATGGCGATTCTTTTTCCCGGCCTCAGCCGCAGTGCGGCTACCATCATTACCGGGATGGCGCAGAAGCTTACCAGGCACGAGGCCGCTGAATTTTCTTTTTTTCTGGCGGTGCCCACGATGTTCCTGGCTTCCGTGAAGAGTTTCTATGATACCTATACCGGTAACCCCGAAGTGCTGGGGAGCCATAACCTGGTCACACTCCTCTTCGGGATGGCGGTTTCTTTTGTTGTTGCCTTACTGGCCATCCGTTTCTTCATCGGCTTTCTGAAAAAGCATGGTTTTTTCGTTTGGGGCATTTACCGCATCATCATTGGGCTGATGATCCTTTTCCTGATCAACCGGAACATTATCAGCTAACTGCGTTTTGCAGTTTGGAAAATAGTGGTATTTTGTCCACCAATCATTTTCCATGCTAACTGCCGGCAAAAAGGTCATCAACGGTTGGGCCCTGTATGATTGGGCCAATTCTGTTTATAACCTGGTGATCACATCCACCGTTTTTCCTGCCTATTATGAAAGCATCACCGGTGATGGCAATGATGCCACCACGGATACCGTGCGATTTCTGGGCCGAGAATATGTGAACACCGCGCTCTACAATTATGCGCTGGCCGTTGCCTTCTGCGTGGTGGCCCTCCTCTCACCCTTGCTTTCTTCCATCGCCGATTATAAAGGGAATAAAAAATCATTTCTTCGTTTTTTCATGACCCTGGGCAGCATGGCCTGCTCGCTCCTGTTTTTCTACGGTCCGGATAACCTGGGACTTGGAATCGGCGCGATGGTGGTGGCCTGCATCGGTTACTGGTCCAGCCTGGTTTTTTATAATTCCTATCTCCCCGAAATTGCCGCGCCGGAAGACCGCGACCGGGTCAGCGCCCGTGGTTTTGCATTCGGGTATATCGGCAGTGTGATCCTGCAGGTGATCTGTTTTGTATTCCTGCTGATGAACGATCGTTTCGGGATTACCAAGGGCTTTGCTTCCCAGCTCTCGTTCCTGCTGGTAGGTATCTGGTGGTTCAGCTTTGCAACGATGGCGCTCAACCGTTTACCGGCGGGTAAACCCATCGGCACCGACCAGCGCCATTCACTGATGCATGGCTACCAGGAGCTGCGGAAAGTATGGTCGCAGCTGATGCAGATGCCGGTGCTGAAAAGATTTCTGTTTGCGTTCTTCTTTTACAATATGGGCGTCCAGACTGTGATGCTGGCAGCCACCCTTTATGGAAAAAGCGAACTGGGTATCCCTACTGAAAACCTGATCATCGCCATCCTGATTATTCAGCTGATTGCTATTCCGGGCGCATTCCTGATTTCCCGGTTATCCGGACTGATCGGTAACCTGCGGGCGCTGATGCTTTGCGTGCTGGTGTGGACAGGTATTTGTGTTGCGGGCTATTATATCCCTGCGCATAATCCCAATGCCTTCTATATCCTGGCCAGCGTGGTGGGTTTTGTGATGGGCGGTATCCAGTCGCTGAGCCGCTCTACCTATTCCAAGCTGATGCCTGAAACCCGCGATACCACTTCTTTTTTCAGTTTCTTTGATGTAACGGAAAAGATTGCCATCGTGATCGGGATGTTTACGTTTGGCTATATTATTGAGCTCACCGGCAGCCAGCGTAACTCGGTGCTGGCACTGATGCTGTTTTTTGTACTTGGTTTTGCCGGGCTCCTGCTCACCTATTCCGCACAGAAAAAAAAATCCTGAGGTATGCAGTTGTACACGATCAATACCGGTCATTTCAAACTCGATGGCGGCGCCATGTTCGGGGTGGTGCCCAAAAGCATCTGGAATAAACTCAACCCGGCGGATGACAATAATCTCTGCAGCTGGGCTTTGCGCTGTTTACTCATTGAAGATGGTAAACGCCTGATACTGGTAGACAACGGACTGGGGGATAAGCAGGACGCGAAATTCTTTGGTCATTACCACCTGCACGGAGATGACAGCCTCGACCGCTCCCTGGCCGCGCATGGATTTCACCGGGATGATATTACGGATGTACTGCTCACGCACCTGCACTTTGATCACTGCGGCGGCAGTATTCTGCGGGAGGGTGACCGGCTGGTGCCTGCCTTTAAAAATGCGGTGTACTGGAGTAACGAGAATCACTGGAAATGGGCCACGCATCCCAACGACCGGGAAAAAGCGAGCTTCCTGAAAGAAAATATTTTGCCCATCCAGGAAAGCGGGCAGCTGCAGTTTATTCCCCTGGATCAGCAGGCCGCGGTGATTCATGGCATCCACCCGGCGGCCACTAGCCTCTCTCCCCATGTATCCATCCTGTTTGCCAGCGGCCATACCGATGCCATGATGCTGCCGTTGATCCGGTATAAGGAGCGCACGGTTATTTACATGGCTGATCTGCTGCCCTCCGCGGCCCATATTCCGCTGCCTTATGTGATGGGCTATGATATGTTTCCCCTCACCACCCTGCACGAAAAGAAAGCTTTTTTAAACGACGCGCAGAAGATGGACGCGGTGCTTTATTTTGAACATGATCCGGTGAACGCCTGCTGCAGCCTGCAGCTAACGGAAAAGGGTATCCGCCATCATGAATTGTTTCCGCTGGAAGCGCTCTGATCAGCGTACACTGATGAGTGAGCTGAGCGGGTATCGCAGGTTCCGGTACCCGTACATATCTACTTTGATACTGCCCACCGTGATGCCGCTTTCCACCCGTAATACCACATGGTTGGGGTCGTCGCTTACCCATACAATCATTTTTTCCCCGCCTTCAAACATGGTGCCCTTGATGAGCAGCGGCTTGAACTTGATGGCCCTGAACTTGCCGTAACGGGTTTTTACGGTTTCCTTGCCCAGGTATCGCAGGTAGAGATGAAACACTTCATCGTCAATGAACATGTCGAAAGGGATTTTATCACCCGGCTTGTATTTTTCGAAACGGATATTGCGCGCGTAATACATGGAACTCATCACATCCTGGATACACCTGGTTACATTAAAAGTGCCATTGGTGCTGGTGGCTGTTCCGGCTGCATGATTAAAGCTCACGTTGTTGTATACCTTGTGTTTGCCCTCCTCCACATTGCGGATGAACTGCAGGGGCAGTAGGGTGGTGGTGTCGATATAGGATTCGTACCGGTCGCGTACTTTGAAGAAATGATCAAAGAAGGGATAGGAATGACCTTCACCCACACAATGCCAGGCGGTGCGGCCTTTCCATTTTTCGAGGGTAATGTTGAAGGTGGCCTCGCCGGCGCCGATGTACAGTCCGGCCGCATTGTAAAACACTTTCATCGTTACCGATTCCCCTGCCTGGAATGCGGTGTTACGGATACCGCAGAAATCATCCCCCGGCTGGTTGTTACCGGTGCTTACCGGTATAAAGGCGGCAAGGGTGATCCAAACGATCGCTATGTAAAGTGTTTTATACATTTTTTTCTTTCACGACGCGTACGCCCAGTATCAGCAGGCTCCCTATTATGGAGGGAAGTACGAGGTTTACGAGCCAGATACCCAGTGCAGCTGCACCCACCCCCAGTTCATTACTGGTAAAATACTGCAGCAGTGCCCAGCAGGCAGTAACCCGCAGCGGCAATTCTGCGAAGCCGATCGTGGGCGCCACCGCCATCAGCAGGTAAAAAACGGCGATGAGCCAGAAACCGGTAAGGGGGTGCAGTTCCACCTGCATCACGTGCAGCAGTAACAGGTACTGCAGGATGAATACCAGGTAACGGCCGAGTGATAAACTGAAAACACGGAGCAGCTGGATATTGTTGAATTCATCCAGTACGCGGATGTGCCGTACCACCCGTTGCAGGGCCGGAATTTTTTCCATCATCCGCACCAGCCATCCGATGCGGAGATAAAACAGGAAAAGGAAAGCCGTAACCACCAGGGTCAGTCCGATGAGAACATTGTCCCAGAGTGCGGGTAATATCCCGTTTCCTTTATCTCCCGGGAGATACTTGAGATATAACAGTCCGGCACAGCCCATCGTAAGGGTTACCAGCAACTGGCTGATGCTGCCCACGATGGTGAGGGAGATGGCTTTGATGCGGTTTTCTTCCTCCACGTACAGGATCCGGCCGCCGTATTCGCCAATGCGGTTGGGGGTTAGCATGGTGATGCTGCAGCCGGCCAGCACCCCTTTGAAAGCGCGTACCCACGAGCTGGGTTCGAGGTGCTGTATCAATACCTGCCATTTGCGGCCTTCAATGCCCCAGTTGAGTAACATGAGTGCCAGTACCAGCCAGCTGGCCGGATGTTTCCAGGCAGCGCTGATCTGGCTCCAGCGTTGCTCCAGGTCAGGCTGCTGCATGATCTGCCGGTACAAACTCCAGGAAAGCAGGATGAAGATGAGGGGCCCCAGGAACCAGTTGAGCAGTATTTTGAGGGAGGGTTTCAATCCGCTTTTACTTATTTTTGATCCGCGCAGCAGTGCCGCTTGGTACTGCAATGTAATCGGAATTATCACTCATTGCACCAGTTACTATTTTGAAGCCCTCTTCCCACATTATACTGGGCATTGATCCCGGCACCGTACTCATGGGTTATGGCATTATCCGCGTTACGGGCAACCAGCTGGAATTGCTGGACATGGATACCCTCCGGCCGGGTAAAGTGGAGGATCCTTACAAAAAGCTGCAGCTGATTTACAATACGGTGAGCGGACTGGTGATCAAATACAAACCCCAGGTATTCGCCATTGAAGCGCCTTTCTTCGGAAAGAATGTGCAGAGTATGCTCAAGCTGGGGAGGGCACAGGGGGTATGTATTGCGGCGGCCATGCGGCACGGACTGGAGGTAACGGAATATTCTCCCAAAAAAGTGAAACAGTCGGTTACGGGGAATGGCAATGCCAGCAAGGAACAGGTGTTGAAAATGCTGCAACGGCTTTTGCAGTTTACCGATGATCCCCGCCATTATGATGCTTCTGATGCACTGGCGGTGGCGGTTTGTCATGCCCTCCAGCAGGGAAAACCGGCAGCAGCACCCGGCAGCCGCCGGGCTAAAAGTGGCGGATGGGAGGATTTTATCCGGCAGCATCCTGGCCGGGTGAGCGGGAAGTAACAACGCTTACAGGTACTGCAGAATTTTTTCCTGAATGGTTTTCAGGGCCGCTGCTTCCAGTTTCAGTTTTCCCCTTGTAAAATTCAGGTCATCGGCGCTGTTGATGGGTACCAGGTGCAGATGGGCATGCGGTACTTCCAGCCCCACCACGCTGATGCCGCAGCGGTTGCAGTCGAACGCTTTTTCAATGGCCTTTGCAATCGGCTTTGCGAATACGAGCATGCGGGCAAGGTAATCATCGTCCAGGTCGAAAAATTTATCCGTTTCGGTTTTCGGTACCACCAGTACGTGTCCTTCGGTAAGCGGGAAAATATCCAGGAAAGCGAAGAAATAAGCATCCTCCGCAATTTTATAGGAAGGGATTTCACCCGTGATGATTTTTGAAAAGATGGTCATGAGGGAAATTTTGATAAAAATACAAAATGAACAGCTGGGTTCCCTTGATCCGGTTTATTATTGCAGGATGAGCCATCCTCCTTTCCTTCAGTCACTGCTTCAGCAAACCTGGGTAATGCTCCGGCCCAGTTCCCTGCATGGCATCGGTGTTTTTGCCATTCGCGATATTCCTGCCGGCTGCAGGGATATGTTCAGCCCGGAGCCGGGTGAATGGCATACTGTTCCCCGTACGGAGGTAGATGCCCTGCCTTCTTTTATGCGCGACCTGGTGGAGAATTATTGTTTGTACGATGAGACGAATTATTTTATTCCGGCCGGTGGGTTCCGCCAAATGGATCTGAGCCTGTTCCTGAACCATTCAGATCAGCCTAACCTGCGCTCGGTGGATGAGGGCGCTTATTTTGAAACCCTGCGGCCCATTTCCGCCGGGGAAGAGCTGCTCATTGATTACGGCACCCTGGTGGAAGAGGCATAAAAAAATCCCGGAACCAGCCGGGATTTTCAGTGCCGTGCGCTGCAGGATCAGGCAGTAATATTTTCAACTTTGAAGGTGAGTTTACCCGCGGGCACCTGTACTTCGGCAACATCCCCGATTACTTTACCCAGCAACCCTTTTCCAATGGGGGAGGTTACAGAGATTTTACCGGCTTTCAGGTCGGCTTCCTTTTCAGAAACGATCTGGTAGGTCACCTGCTTTTTCGTGCCCATATTGGTAACCGTTACCTTCGTGAGGATGGAAACCTTGCTCGTATCGATGGTGCTTTCATCCACGATGCGCGCGGTGGCGATCACTCCTTCCAGTTGTTTGATTTTGGCTTCCAGCAGACCCTGGGCTTCTTTGGCGGCATCATATTCGGCATTTTCACGCAGGTCGCCTTTTTCCCGTGCTTCCGCGATGGCCCGGCTCGCGGCGGGGCGGTCAACTGTTTTGAGCTGCTGCAGCTCTTCCTTCATTTTTTCGAACGTCTCTTTGGTCACGTAATTGGTACCACTCATAGCGCTGGATTTACAGTAAACAGAAAAAAAATACAACGCCTCAGGGATTGCCCAAGGCGTTGTACAGGTGGCAAATATAGGTTTTTTTCTAAATGCCCAGTTTTTCCAGCAAAATGGTGCTCATTTTGATAAAGGCTTCATGGCTGTAACCGGCGATGTGGGGGGTAATGATTACGTTGGACTGGCTGGTGAGAAAATCAAGCTGTTCCTGCTCTTTTTCATTCAGCAGGCTGATTTGTTCGTTTTCCAGTACATCCAGGCCGGCGCCGGCAATGCGACCTTCCTTCAGTGCGGCAATCAGCGCATCCGTATCCGTAACACTTCCCCGGCAGGCATTGATGAACAGGGGCCGCTGTTGCAGTGCATTGAAAAATGAAGGCCCGGCCAGGTGATGGGTTTCAGGAGTGAGCGGCAGGTGCAGGCTGATCAGGTTTGCATGCCGGCAAATATCTTCCAGGCTGGCTTCATTTACATAATCATGGGCGAAGCCGCTTTTGTATTTATCATGGGCCAGTACGGTAACTCCGAAAGGCTTCAGCAGCCGGGCAAAAGCGCTGCCCGTATGTCCGTATCCAACAATGCCCACCGTTTTTCCACTCAGTTCCGTTCCCCGGTTGGCATCGCGGATCCATTGCCCCTGTTTCACTTCGGCAGCGCTGCTGCAGATACGGTTCATCAGGCTTAAGACAAGGCCCAGTACATGTTCGGCCACCGCGTTGCAGTTACCTTCCGGACTGCTTACACAACGGATACCCCTTGAGGCAGCATACGCAACATCAATATGTTCCATACCACTGCCCAGCCGGCCAATCCACTGTAATTGCGGAGCAAGGTCGATCAGGCTCCGGTCGATCTGAATTTTGGTGGTGAGAATAAGGCCCTGTGCATCGGGTAAGAGCAGGGCCAGTTGGTCGCGGGTAATGGAAGGCTGGTACAGTACCTGGTAGCCGGCCGCCTGTAAACGTTCTGTCAGCAGGGCGGGGGCCTTATCGGTGATGATCACCAGGGGTGCAGCGGCATTCATGACTCCGGTAAAATTTTTGAGGAAACTTACAGGGCGGCGATCATGCTGATTTCCACCCGGGCGTTTTTGGGCAGGCCCTTTACCGCCACCGTTTCGCGTGCCGGGAAATCGCCGTTGAAATACTGCGCATAGATGCTGTTCACCTCTGCGAAGAGTTCCATATCGCTCAGAAAAATGGTGGTTTTTAGCACATGGCTGAAGTCAGCGCCGGCTTCCCGCAGGATGGCGCGCAGGTTATGCATCACCTGGTGGGTTTCTTCCGACAGGGAGGCGTTGGCCATATCACCACTCCCGGGTTTCAGGGCTACCTGGCCTGAAATAAACAAGAGGTTGCCCGCCTGTACCGCCTGGTTGTAGGGTCCGATAGGAGCCGGTGCATCTGCAGCATTAATGATCAGCTTATTCATGTATTTTTCTTATGCTGCAAATATATCTTTTATCAAGCACCTATTTTTGTAAAAACATCTCTATGCGTGTAGCAGTGAAGGCCGGAGCTGAACAGTGGGAAGAAATCCTGCTGTTGCCCATGGAGGCCGAATGTGTGCGGTGGGAGGAAGGAAGCATGCCGGCTGGTGAGGTGGATGCATGGCTGATGGTGGCAGACGAACCTGTGTTGCCTCCCGGGCATGACAAGCCGGTGTTTGTACATGCGGTGGATGGCACCTGTGCTTCACATGCCCTGCCGGTTAACTGTATCCGGATCAATGCGTGGAAGGGATTTTTATCCAGAACAGCCTGGGAACTGGCAGGCCGGGTAACGCCGGAAGCCGAAGCCGTTGTACAGTCGCTGGGCCGCACACCCCTGCAGGTGGCTGATGAACCCGGGCTGGTCGCCGGCCGGGTGCTGGCGATGATTATCAATGAGGCTTATTATGCTTTGGGTGAAGGGGTAAGTACGCGCGCAGAAATAGATACTGCTATGAAACTCGGCACGAATTATCCTTACGGCCCCTTTGAATGGGCGGAGCGAATCGGGCTGCAGGAAGTACATCGTTTATTAAAGTCACTGGAATCCTGTGGCGACCGTTACCGCCCGGCTCCCCTGCTGATACAGGAGTGCAATTCATGAGCCTGATCCTTCATATCGATACTTCCGGTCCGGAAGCCTGGCTGGTACTGGCCCGGGATGGACAGGTGCTGCTGACCCGGCGCAATAACCGCCAGCAGGATCATGCCGCTTTTCTGCATCCTGCCATCCGGGAACTGATGGAAGAAGCAGGACTGCAGTTCGCTGAGCTTGCAGCAGTAGCCGTTTGTGAAGGTCCGGGTTCTTATACCGGCATCCGCGTGGGCATGGCTGCGGCTAAGGGAATTTGTTTTGCAGCGGGTATTCCCCTCATTACACTCAGCGCACTGGAGATTACTGCAAGGGCATTGCGCGATGCCGATGCAACTGTAGCAGTTGATGATATGCCTGTGTGCTACTGTCCGATGATCGATGCCCGGCGCATGGAAGTTTTTACCGCAGTGTATGATCGTTCACTCCAATGCATTCTGCAGCCACAGGCCATGATTTTAACACCGGATTCATACGTTAAAATACTGTTAAACAACCGGGTTGTTTTTTCCGGAACAGGCGCTGGCAAATGGCAACGGGCATGCATACATGCAAATGCCGTTTTTGCAGAAGAATTATACCGTGACCGGGCAATGTCCTGTTTATCATGGGAAAAAGCGCAGCGTGCTGAATTGGCTGATCTTATATATGCGGACCCTTTATACCTGAAGGATTTTTATTCTGTACCGAAGGGTGCTGCCGGAACATAAAATAGCATCACCGTTTATCCTTTCCGTTTGTTAATGTAAATGTTTGCATAGTATCTTTGCAGCGTTCTCCGGAACACATTAAAATTTAATAACTATGAATAAGACAATGCCTCTGCCGGGTTGGGATATTTATTGTCTTTAAAAAACTGTTCCACTATGAGTACACTGAAAATTGACTATTACAATGTGAAGAAAGCCGCGTTGATCCTGAGAGCAGTGAATCACAAGTTGCGGCAGCAGCTGATCAAGCTGATTGATGAGGAAAAGCGCATTACAGTAACCGAAATTTATGTCCGGCTTCGTTTGGAGCAATCAGTTGCATCCCAGCACCTGGCCATTTTGCGGAAGGCGGGCATTGTAAGTACAGAAAGGGAGGGTAAGTTTATTTATTACCTGGTAAATTATAAGCGGCTGGAAGAAATCGGCCGCATTGTGAACGATCTCGTTGGTTAATATTTTGAGGGTATTACAACGTTGAAGGCGGGTGAGTAATCATCCGCTTTCTTTTATTTTTAACTGTCAATTCTGTATATGTATATTCAGCAATTATATACCAGTTGCCTGAGTGAGGCAGCTTATTATATTGAAAGCAACGGCGAAGCGGCCATTATTGATCCCCTGCGGGATACGGCAGTTTACAGCACACTGGCGGAAGAACGCAAAGCACGGATCCGTTACATATTTGAAACGCATTTTCATGCTGACTTTGTGAGTGGTCATCTCGACCTGGCCAGCGCCACAGGCGCACCGATCATTTTTGGTCCGGGTACCGAAACCGCTTACCCGGTGCATGTGGCGGCAGACGGGGAGGTGTTTCAGCTGGGAAGAATTCAGATCATCGCCCTGCATACACCCGGCCATACGCCGGAAAGCACCTGTTACCTGCTGCGGGATGAAACGGGCCGTGATCATGCCTTGTTTACAGGCGATACCCTTTTTGTGGGGGATGTGGGCAGGCCCGATCTCACAGCCGGTAATATGGATATTGCCGAAATGGCCGGCACACTCTACGATTCCCTGCATCAGAAAATTTTAACCCTGGATGATGCGGTGCTGATTTATCCCGCTCATGGCGCCGGCAGCAGTTGCGGTAAAAAAATCGGGGAGGCCAACTTCAGTACATTGGGTGAGCAGAAAAAGTCGAATTATGCCTTGTTACAGCCTACCAGGGAAGCATTTGTACAGGCTGTTACCGAAGGACTCGGTGAAGCGCCTGCCTATTTCGCGCTGAACGCGGAGATGAATAAAAAGGGGTATGAAAGTATGGATAACCTGCTGAAAGATGCACTTCGCCCCCTCACGGTGGAGGCATGCCGCGCCTTACTCGAAACAGATATCACGGTACTGGATACCCGAAGCGCGGATCATTTCGCGGATGGGTTTATTCCGGGCAGTATTTTTATTGGACTGGAAGGTCGTTTTGCTGAGTGGGCCGCGACCCTGCTGCCTTTTCACCGGCCGATACTGCTGGTGACAGATCCGGGGCGTGAGGAAGAGGCGGTTACCCGGCTGGCAAGGGTGGGCTTTACCCGTTTCGCCGGATTTCTGCAGGGCGGATTTGAGTCCTGGAAAGCAGCCGGTGAAGCCACTGATATGCTGATTAATGTTGAAGCGGATGAACTGGCTATGGACCTGCCCTTCGACCCCAACCTGCTGCCGCTGGATGTACGCCGTATCACCGAATATGCGGATGGCCATGTAAAGGGCGCCCTCAACCTGCCCCTTGCTGATTTTACAGATCCTGCCCTCATTGCCGGCCTGGAGGAAGAACGCAACCTGTATATATACTGCGCCGGGGGTTACAGGAGTGTCATCGCCTGTTCACTGCTGAAGCGGGAAGGTATTCATCACCTGCGCAATGTTACCGGCGGTTGGAGTAAAATAAAAGAAGAAAGCCGCATACCGGTGGAGAAAGATCGTTCCGTTCTCAACTGATGGTGGTGGCGGGAGCCGGCCGCAGATCGATCCACTGTTCAGCATAGCTGCTGTTATAGGTATGCCGCCAGCGCCGGTGTGTCCACAGATAATTATCGGGATATGCCCGGATGGTTGCTTCCAGGAAATCCCGGTATAAGCGGGTGAGTTCACCGGGCTGCATGCCGCCCGCCGCATCGGTGATTACTTTGCAGCCGATATGATAATGTCCCCTCTTTTTAATTTCAATATGCGCAAACACCACCGCTGTATTTTTTTTTAAGGCGCCTTTATCCGGACCAGTAATGAAGGGCACGGGTTTATTAAAAAAATACTGCCAGTATCCTTTACCGGGATGGGTGTTCTGATCAGCAGCCAGCGCCAGGCAATAGGGTTTATGCAGAAACTGGTGCATAATGGAAGCAAATTCTTTGGTGGAAACCAGGCAGGTGCCGTACCGCCCACGCATGTTCAGGAAAATGCGGTTAAATGCCGGGTTGCTGATGGGCTGATACACGCCTACCCAGGGAATCACCAGGTTTTTGGCAAATACCCAGTTGGCATATTCCCAGTTCATCTGGTGGCCGCTGTGCAGCTGTATATTCCTGCCGCGGGCAGCCAGTTCGTTCAAAGGGCTGATATCCACCGTGCAGCGCTTTTCAAATGTGCGGGTGCTCATGCTGAGCATTTTGATGGATTCAATAAAGGTATCCGTCAGGTTCCGATAAAACTTCCGGGCGATGGCTTCTTTTTCTACCATTGTTTTTTCCGGGAAAGCAATACTGAGGTTATACAGCACCACTTTCCGCCGGTACCTGATTACATGGTACAGCAGCAGGTATGCGAAATCGCTGATCCGGTAGATAATAAAGAAAGGGAGCAGGGAGATCAGGTAAAGCAATCCGTATACCAGGTAATACATGCAGTGCTGGTTGATGTTTACAAAACAATGTTCTGGATCATGCTGCTCCGGAATGGATAATCGGTATTATAATGCAGGCCCCTGCTTTCATGCCTGAACTCGGCACATTTTACAATCAGGTAAGCCACCGTGATCATATTCCTGAGTTCGCAGAGTTGCGGCGATACGCTGGTTTTTTTATACAGCTCTTCGGTTTCTTCAAAGAGGAGATCGAGGCGCCGGGATGCTCTTCTTAAACGTTCATTGTTACGTACAATGCCCACATAATCGCTCATCAGCAGTTTAAGCTCTTTGACGCTCTGGGTGATGAGGATCATTTCTTTGGGAGCATTTGTGCCATCGGCTTTCCAGTCGGGTATCTCAGGCATCGTACGCCGCTCATTGCTTTCCATCAGTTGTTCCGCATGCAGATAGGCCCGGTGGGCAAACACCATCGCTTCCAGCAGGCTGTTGCTGGCCAGCCGGTTGGCGCCATGCAGGCCTGTACTGGCACATTCGCCTGCGGCATAGAGGTGACGGATAGAGGTTCGGCCCCATTCATCGGTTTTAATGCCTCCGCAGCTGTAATGTGCCGCAGGCGCCACGGGAATCATGTCCCTGGTGATATCAATACCAATGCTCAGGCATTTTTCATAAATATTCGGGAAGTGCTCCAGGAATTTTTCTTTACCGATGTGCCGGCAATCCAGGTATACATGTTCCGTACCGTTGATCTTCATTTCCTGGTCAATGGCGCGGGCTACAATATCACGGGGAGCGAGATCTTTTCTTTCATCGTATTTCGCCATAAACGCTTCTCCCTGGTGATTACGCAGGATACCGCCATCGCCGCGCACGGCTTCTGTAATCAGGAAGCTGTATCCTCGTACGCCGGCTTCATACAGGGCAGTGGGGTGAAACTGGATGAACTCCATGTTTTCAATCCGGCCCTTCGCACGGTACACCATGGCGATGCCATCGCCGGTGGCGATGGAAGGATTGGTGGTGGTGCGGTACACCTGTCCGTTACCACCGGTGGCCAGCAGGGTGATGCCCGCCAGGATTTTCTCAATGCGGCTGGTCTGCAGGTTCAGTACATACACGCCATAGCATTCTATGTCCGGGGTTGATTTGGTAACCAGGTAGCCCAGGTGATGCTGGGTGATGATGTCCAGTACAAAGCAATGGCTGATGAGTTCGATATTGGGGCACTGGTGGATGGCTTCCAGCAGGGCGCGTTCCATTTCCTTACCGGTTACATCTTTATGGTGCAGGATGCGGTATTCACTGTGTCCGCCTTCTTTGCCCAGTTTAAAATCGCCATCGGGTTCCTTGTCGAATCGTGCGCCCCATTCAATGATTTCCTGGATTCTTTCCACACCTTCCTTCACCACAATCTCCACGGTGGGGCGGTTACAGAGTCCGTCTCCGGCAATCAGGGTGTCTTCAATATGTTTTTCAAAACTGTCTTTATCAAAATCCATCACCCCTGCGATACCACCCTGGGCATACTTGGTATTCGTTTCATCACTGGCCGTTTTGGTGAGCACCATCACTTTCTTGTCAGGGAAACGCCGGGCAGTTTTCAGCGCATAGGTGAGGCCTGCAATGCCGCTGCCGATTACAAGGAAATCTGTTTGCATGATAAATTATTCCGGATGCAAATTGGGAATAAAAAATGACAGGCTCCGCTTTATTTTACGGATGGTTCCACCCAGGCATCGTTTTCTTTCAGCAGGGTAATCAGTTCATCCACGGCCACTTCGCTGTCTACATTCCGCTTCACAATTTCCTTGCCTTTGTAAAGGGTGATTTTACCGGGACCGCTGCCCACATAACCGAAATCGGCATCGGCCATTTCACCCGGACCATTTACGATGCAGCCCATGATGGCAATTTTAACACCCTTGAGATGATTTGTTACGGCGCGGATGCGGGCGGTGGTTTCCTGCAGATCGAACAAGGTGCGCCCGCAACTGGGGCAGCTGATATATTCTGTTTTCGAGATGCGCGTGCGGGTAGCCTGGAGAATAGAGAATGCAGTATTGTTGGTGAACTGGTGGATATCGCTCACGGGCAGATAGGTGCGCCCGCTTACCCGCGTGGTATCCAGTCCTGCAGCCGCGCCATAGCCCAGTGAAAGTCCGTCGCCGAATCCATCCAGCAGCAGTCCGCCGGTTTCAGCGGAGAAATGGATCAGGTGTTCATCCGGGGTCTGCCAATGGCTGTCGGTCATCAGGATCACGGGGTTGCGGAGTCCGCGGTTGCCCAGTTCCATAAACATGCGACGCACACTCTGCAGCGCGTTCAGGTTGGTGCTGCTGAGGCAGAGCACTACCGTGGGATCATTGCCCAGGTCATCCAGGAAGCTGAAATCATTTACGGGGGTCAGGTCATTGAAGCAGTCAATCATCACAAAGTTCATCTGCGGGTGCCTGGCAGCTGCTTCGAGATATCCTTTATCAGAGAAAATCGGGTAGTAGTGACTGTTATCCCCGCTTTCTTCCCAGGTAGCAGGGTAGGCAATCAGTTTCAGGGTGCCGGGCAGTGCAAAGTTCAGGAGCTGGTTGCCTGTGAAAATATAATCGGCAGCGCTGTCGCTGATCGTCCATTTATCCGTTGCCGTGTCATAGGTATAACCGATGCTCTGCAGGTGTTGCGGGGTAATGGAACTGATCCTGCTGAGGTCGGCCACCACTACCGGTACCTGTTTTCCCCCGATATTGCCCACCGGGTAGGTATCGCGGCGGCGGTATTCGAAAGGAGAGTAGGGCAGTTGTTTGATATCGGGTACTGCTCCGTAGGTGAAGGGAATGTTGAATGTTGAATGTTGAATGTTGAAGGCTGCATCCCCGTTCCCTGTTCCTTGTTCCCTGTTCATCATTCCCTGTTCATCATTCCCTGTTCCCGCTCTGCCTGCATATCTTTTCACCAGGTCGCGGCAAACGGGAATTTCAAATTCAGGGTCTTCGGTGAGGCTCACGCGGATCGTGTCGCCGATGCCGTCTTCCAGCAGGGTGCCAATGCCGATGGCGGATTTGATGCGGCCGTCTTCCCCGTCGCCGGCCTCTGTAACGCCGAGGTGCAGGGGATAACATTCCCCGAATTCCTGCATCATGTGCTGAACCAGCAGGCGGTAGGCCTGTACCATCACCTGCGGGTTGCTGCTTTTCATGCTCAGTACAATGTTGTGATAATCTTCATCGCGGGCAATCCGGAGGAATTCCATGGCGCTCTCCACCATACCAATGGCGGTATCGCCGTAACGGCTCATGATGCGGTCGCTCAGACTACCGTGGTTGGTGCCGATCCGCATGGCGGTGCCGTGTTCGCGGCAGATGCGTACGAGCGGGGTGAACCGTTCGCGGATGCGTTCAATCTCTTCCGCGTATTCGGCATCGGTATATTCAATCTGTTCAAACTTCTTTTTATCAACGTAGTTGCCCGGGTTCACCCGCACTTTTTCCACGATGCGGGCGGCGATTTCAGCGGCATTGGGCGTGAAGTGGATATCGGCTACCAACGGAACGTGGTAACCTCTTTTGTGCAGTTCATCCTTGATGTTTTGCAGATTCTCAGCTTCCTTGCGGCTGGGGGCGGTGATGCGCACCAGTTCGGCGCCAGCCTCAATACAGCGGATGGTTTGCTCCACCGTGGCGTGGGTATCCATGGTATCGGTGGTGGTCATGGTTTGCACCCGGATGGGATGTCCGTTGCCCAGACGCAGGTTTCCGATGGTCACTTCCCTGGTTTTAAGTCTTTTATAGCTGGTGAGCGATTCGCTGTAAAGCATCATACAATGGCTGCTGAAGGGTAAAATCAGCTGCCAAAGCTAACAAATAAGCGGGCATAATGTTGGGGTCTGGAGGCACAGACTTCCGAAGTTTTACAAACTTCGGAAGTCTTATTCCTATGTATACAGGAAAGTCATCCCCGGTAACCCGGTATTCACCGTTTTCCGTTTGAAACGGATATGGGGAAATTGAGCAGTAATATCTTCTATCGCTTTATATGGACCAATATTATACTTCGATTCTTCTGTTTGATAAAAGGTGTCATGCAGGAGTATCGCCGGGTTTTTCACCCTGCTGATAATTGCTGTCAGCTCCCGGCAAACGGTTTCATAACTGTGATCACCATCCAGGAAGAATAAGGGCCGTGCCTCACTGTTCAGGCTTTCATATATTTTAAGAGAAAGCTCAACCCCATCACCCTGGTGCAGGAACACATTTTTCTTTCCTTTCACCAGTTTTCCTCTTTTTTGATGTGGATGTTCCACATGGTCTACCTCATCCGGCAGGTCGATGGAATGAATTTCAGTATTCAGTTTAAGATAGCTGCAGGTTTCATAAAATATCCTGGCTGATTTTCCGGTATTGGTACCCCAGTCAAATATGTGCGTGGGCTTCGTCCAGGCCACAGCGGCTGCCATCAGCATGATTTCATTCAAAGGGAATAACCGCGTCTCTGAAACGGGCACAATTTTCTGGAGGATAAAAGCTGAAAGATCCCAGTTGTTCACTTCAAATTCTTTTCCGGGAAAATTGTCCGGATATGCGGGAAGATTTTTCTTGAGTGTTATCCTGATCATGCTGGGTGATTGAGGGGCGAAGATACTCTGTTAATTGACAAATGAGCCGTAGAACTAAAACGGGTTGAGCAGCGTCAGGCACAAGTCTTGTTCGTGGAGACTCAAATCGGGGCCTCAGACAATCACCCGGTTAAAACAAAATATGGTTCGTGGAGACACGAACCAGGGCTTTCAACCTTCAACCTTCAACCTTCAACTTTCAACCTTCAACTTGCTTCCTCACCAATCCTTCTCCGGCTTTTCCGGAACACCCGCGGGTACTTTGCGCAGTTTTTCCTGCAGGTTTTTTTCATGCTGCATCAGGGCACGCAGTTTTTCTTCTGCTTCTTTTTTTGATATACGCGGGGGTGGGGGTTGCTGTTGCTTTTGGGGCTGCTGATCGGGCTTTTGCTGTTGTTTTTTCGGTGGCTGTGGTTGCTGCTTTTGTTGCTGTTGTTGTTGCTGGCGAAGGGCCTGCTGCAGGTTGATCCTGGCTTCCGCATCCCCAGGATTCAGCCGGAGGGCATTTTTATATGCTGCTATACAGTCGGGCAGTTTTTTCTGTTGCTGGAACACCACCCCCTTGTTGTACCAGGCCGCCGCTTTTTCGGAATTGGTACCGCCTGCGGACACCGCATCACTGTATGCCTGGAGGGCTTCCTCGTGCTGATTGTCTTTATACAGGGCATTGCCTAGGTTATACAATGCGGTTCCTTGCTGTTCACGGTCCGTAACGGCTTTCCGGTATGCCGCGGCCGCCTCGCTGTAGCGTTGTTGATCGTACGATGTATTTCCCTGCCTGATCAGGTCGCGGGCTTCCTGTGCGCCGGCGGGTAAGCCGGCCAAGGCTAAGAAAATCAACAGGGCTGTTTGCTGCCGCAGGTTGCCACGGGGATACTCGGGTATCAAAAAACTGAGCAGCAGCAGGAGCAGGCCCGCTGCGAGGAACCACTGAAAATAATGACTGTAAACACTGAATGCGGTATCGGTTACACTGCGCCGTTCCATTGTTTGCAGCTGTCCCTGCAAGGTGCCAGCGGTGGCCTCTGCACTGCTGAAATGCGTATATACTCCGCCGGTAGTGAGGGCGATTTTACGCAACAGGTCTTCATTGATCCGGGTGATCACCGGGTTGCCGGCTGCGTCCAGTTTGGGAGTTCCGGTCGCCGGATCATAAATCTGTGTGCCTTCTGCAGAGCCGATCCCCACGGTATTGATCAGTACCCCTTCACCGGCCAGCAGGCGGGCGGTTTTTTCAGCATCTTCATCGTGGTCTTCCCCATCACTTACCAGCACGATGGCGCGGTATTTTTTATCGGCGGTATTAAAGCCGCTGTAGCTCATCTTCAGGGCTTCATTGAATACCGTTCCCTGGGTGGGTACCGCTTCTGTACTGAGGGAAGCGATATACATTTTGGCGGCGGCATGGTCGGTGGTCAGTGGAAGCTGCAGGTAAGCTTTTCCGGCAAATACCACCATGCCGATGCGGTCGTCCGGTAATTTATCAATCAGCCGGTACAGTAATTGTTTGGCACGGTCGAGACGGCTGGGCTGTACGTCCTGGGCCAGCATGCTCCGGCTCACATCCAGCGCGATCATTACATCCATCCCGTTGCGCCGTACAGTATCACCCCCCTGTGGTTTGCGAAGAGTAGCCAGGGCGGTTACCAGCAATATAAAAGCAATGCCGGTAAGTGCAATCCGTATACTGAAATTGCGGCGGCTGTATGATTTCGTGAGTGTTTCCACCAGCACCATTTCCCCGATACGCCGTATCCTTTCCTTTTTCCAGCGCAGGTAACGGACATACAACAACCCCATCGGCAGCAGTGCCAATGCCATCAGGAAATAATAGGGATGCTGAAATTGCATGTCTGGTGTTAGGTGGATTGCAAAAAAAGGGCCGGGTTTTAAAGTTCAAAAGTTCAAAGGTTCAAAGTTCAAGGTTGGCTCCGGGAGGACGTTCATTGGCGCATTTGCATATTTGCACATTTCTCAAATTTGCCTTCGTGTTCCTTCCCGCCTTCGGGCCTTCGTGGTTCTATTTACATAGATTTACTTTTTCCCTTCAAAAAACCCATACTGCTTCAGTATATTCTTCAGGATGGCCAGCCGGGCCGTGCGCATATCAAAATTTTTATCCTCGCTTTTCACCAGCAGTGCAAAAAAATACGGATGCTTGTTTTCTTCAATCCAGCCGGTGATCCAGCCTATATGATGGCCCGGTTCATCGAAACCCCAGCCGGTTTTGTAGGCGAGGGTATACAAAGTATTACTTTCCTGGACCATTACATCCCGTACAATCTGCTGGGTTCTTTTCTGGAAAGGCAGCTGATCGAAATAAAGCCTTTTCATCAGTCCCAGTTGTTCATCAGGTGATATTTTCAGGGTGTTATTCAGCCAGAAACTGTCAATGGGTCCGGTGATGCGCTGGTTTCCATAGTGCAGGCTGTCGATCCAGCGCTGCATTTTTTCGCGCCCGATGCGGCGGGCTACTTCCTGGTAATAATTAACGGAACTTACTTTGAATGCTTCCTCCATGGTAAGGTCTTTGTTCCATTCGGGATTCCAGCGCTGTACACTGTCCCACCGGATCAGCATTTTCTCATCGGTGATCACGCCTGTTTCCAGCCCGATGAGACTGTTGACAATTTTAAAGGTGGAAGCCGGTGTAAAGCGCATGGTATCGTAGTACATATTGTACACGGTTACCTTACCATCCGCATTGTTAAACAGGGTGAAGCAACCCTCCGCCTTGTACTGGTCGAAATGTGTTTTCAGGCTGTCGTCCACTTTTGCTTTATTCACGGAGCAGGAAGCCAGCAGCGCGCACAGCAGGAGGAGAAAGAAGGTTGAAGGTTGAAGGTTGAAGGTTGAAGGTTGAAGGCGTTTCCGGTTATCGGGCATCTGCCATCCGCCAACTGCATTATTTGATCCTGTCATCATAATTGTTGATATTTCAGCGATTACTGCTGCTGCGATTTCATGTGTTGCGCAGTGGCTTCGAGGGTTTCATAAAACTCAGTGCCGTATTTGCGAATCAGTGATTCGCGCAGGAATACGTATACCGGCACTTTCAGCTGCCTGCCCAGTTTACAGCCTGCTTTGCAAAGGTCTTCCCGGGGTTCATAGTTTACATATTCCGTTTGCTTGTCGCGGCTGAGTTTGATACGGATCGGGTAGAGGTGGCAGCTGATGGGTTTCTTCCATTGCACTTTGCCGTCGTTGTAGGCCTGTTCAATGCCGCATTTCACGATCCCTTTTTCATCCGTGATGCCGTACACGCAGATTTTGCCTGCCAGGGTGGGTGTTACCCACCCGAATTCCTTATCATATACATAGCGGCCATGCCGTTCCAGTTCTGTCACACTATCCTCACTGAGGTAGGGTAAAACGGCCTTGTATACTTCGTTGATGCGGTCCAGTTCCTCTGCCAGCAACGGGGCGCCGGCATCCCCATCCACACAGCAGCCACCTTTGCATTTGTTCAGGTCGCAAACAAACTGTTCCTGCACCACTTCATCACTGATCAGTTTATTATCGATCGCTATCATAGGGCAAAAGTAGGAACAAAAGTGAAAGAGCCGGGTTTTGTTTGACAGCCGGAGGGCGCTGTTCAGCAACGGTAAACCGGTGTGCTGATATCATGGTAGAAAAGAAAGGTCCAGTGTTTCTCCTGTGCCTGCTGCCACCACTGCTGGCGCAGTTCCATCGCCAGCTTTCCATCCATATCGTATTTGGCGATGAAACGGCTTTTAAGCTGATTGAGCTGGGGCGCTACATCCGCTCCGAAGAAAAGGATTTCGTTTCCGGATTCAATCCTGAATACCTGGTGATGGGGGCAGTGGGCCCCGGTAACTTCATAATGAATATATCCGTCAATACTCCCATTCCCTTCGGTGAATATTACCTTATCCGCACCGTGCAGGATGCTGAATTCTTCCGGCGTATAGGAGGGCTTTCCTTTCATCAGGGCAAATTCCAGTTCCTGTTTGTTTACATAATAGGTGGCTGAAGGAAAACTGAAGAAATGCTGGCGCAGAATTTTGTCTTCCCGGCTGATGCCGCCCGCATGGTCTTTGTGCAGGTGGCTCAGCAACACTTTGGTTACATCCATCGGGTTGATGCCGTTATCCAGCAGGTTCTGGTGAATCTGGAGCGTGCCATCGGGATTACAGAATCCCAGACCGGTATCCAGGAGCAGAATATCCTGGTCAGTTACAATACAGAAAGGCTGTACTTCCACCAGCAGGGAACCTACGGGGCGTTGCTGAAGGTCGTCCCTGGAGGGGTCAAAGGGGATGAACTGTTTGGTATGGCCGATGGTGAAACTGCCTTCACTCAGGGGAATAATCTGCATGTTGCTGTGCATTTACATTTTTCAATACTGATAACAACGGGCCAGGCGAATGGTTATTCAATTCCGGATTTTACCGCAGCACCATCTGCCGGTCGGCGTCCAGCTTAATCAGGATAAACAGGAGTATAGTGAATGTAATTAGAGAGGAGCCCCCGTAGCTGAGCATGGGCAGGGTAATGCCGATTACAGGAGCCAGCCCAACGGTAACGCATATATTTACGGCCACATGAAAGAACAGGATGCTGGCCACACTGTAGGCATATACCCGGCTGAACGTACTGCGCTGCCGTTCGGCTATGAATACGATGCGGAATAATATCCAGAGGTAAAGCATCAGTACGCCTACCGTACCCAGGAAACCGAAATTTTCACCCACGGAGGTAAAGATGAAATCCGTGTGTTGTTCCGGTACAAAATCCCCCTGCGTCTGGGTGCCTTTCAGGAAACCCTTACCGGTAACACCACCCGAGCCGATAGCGATTTTGCTTTGCTTCACATTGTAATCCTGCTGTTCGCTTTTTTTCTTTTTCTGCTTTTCTTCTTCCGGGCTCAGAAGCTGCTGTGCATTTTTGTCCGCAAAGGGATTGTCTACCCCCACCATGCTGAAAATGCGGTTGGCCTGGTAGGGCTTGAATACATGTTTGAATGTAAAGGGTACCGCCACCCCCACAAAAAAAGAACAGAAGCCCCAGATGAGCAGGGTCCAGATGAAAAGCCGGTTATTTCTGCGCAGCTGCCGCCTGTTGAGTACGAGGAACAGCACGGCCAGCAAAGCAAAAGCAATCAGGAGGTTTTTGGTACTTACCAGCAGGGTTACGATCAGCAGCAATGCCAGAGAGGCGCCGAAAATCAGGTAGCCTGGGGGCAGTCCTTCGCGGTACATGGGAATGAGGAAGGAGAAATACACCAGGGCCAGACCGGTTTCTCCCTGCATGATGGAAAGAACGGCCGGACTGAGAGCGATCACGGCGGCGATGGCCTGCGCCCGGGGTTTTTCAAAATCGGTTTCCTGCATGGACAGGTATTTCGACAGGGCGAGGGCGGTGAATATTTTGCAGAGTTCCACAGGCTGCAGGTTCATGAAGCCCAGCGGTATCCAGCTTTTGGATCCTTTGATTTCTTTCCCCAAAACAAAGGTGGCCACTACCAGTAACATACCCACGAGATAGGAAAGGTTGGCCGTGGCGGTGAAAAATTTACTGTCGGTCAGCAGGATAAAGGTGGCCAGTATTATACAGGCTATG
>WBZP01000168.1_pt1 | contig 94210 bp, 81 predicted proteins | sample 5204301 | NCBI WGS metagenome assembly WBZP01 (sample SAMN12412401, study PRJNA552823) | activated sludge metagenome | isolation source: activated sludge from nitrification reactor of wastewater treatment plant... | place: USA: Pennsylvania | collected 2017 | reverse complement strand
AGCACGGCGATGCGGGCGCTCAAGAACGATCGCTTCCAGCGCTTCTGGGAGCGCTCGAACCGGATCGCGCACCAGCAGCTCGTCCGGGCGATCGACAGCGACGCCGACCGCGCGATCGTCCTCGACTTGCGTCCGATGCTCGGCCGGATCGCCGCCAGGACCGGCTTCAACATCAACGACATCCCGCCCGAGCGCGGCGTCGTGCGGATCCTCGACGGCGACGAGCTCGGGCAGGTCCGCGGCTACGCGAAGCTGCTCCGCGGCACGGCGTGGTGGGCCGCCGCGCTGGCGCTGCTGGCACTCGCGGCGGCGATCGCGCTCGCGCCCGACAGGCGCCGCGCCGTCGTCCGTGCCGGCATCGGGCTGTTCGCGGTCGCGCTGCTCGTGCTGATCGCGCGCCGGGTCGGGATCAACCAGGCGACCTCGGCGCTCGGATCGGGCGGCAACGAGCTCGCCGTCCGCGACACGCTGACGACCGCCTCCACGCTGCTGATGGACATGGGCCGGTCGGTAGCCGCTCTCGGCCTGCTGATGACGCTCGCGGCCTGGGCTGTCGGCCCCGGCGCCTGGGCCACCAAGCTGCGCGGCGCCGTCACCCCGCCGATCGAGAGCTTCCCGGGCATCGCGCACCTGCTCGCTTTCAGCGTCGTCCTGCTGCTGGTCTTCGGCAGCGTCCTGCCTTGGAGCAGCAGCCCGCTCGCGATCGTCGTCTATGCGATCGCCGGCGCCACCTTCGTCGAGGTCCTGCGCCGCGCGGCGCCGGCCAACCCCGCATGAGCAGCAGCGATTCGATCAGCCCGACTGCCCATTACACGGGCCAGATCTGGAACCGGAACGGCCTCTCGGACCCGGAGCTCTCGACCTGGCAGGGACGGCTCATGTACGCGGGGATCGAACCGGCAATGGCGCTCAGCCGGCTCACGGGCGGCCCCTCGCTCGAGCCGTACCTGCTGGCTCGCCACCGCGCGATCGACACGCTGCTCGAGCGGTCGATCACCGACGATGGCATCAGCCAGGTGCTCGAGATCGCAGCCGGGATGTCGGCGCGCGGCCTGCGGTTCACGAGGCGGCACGGCGACGCGCTCGACTACATCGAGGCCGACCTGCCCGCGATGGCCGCTCGCAAGCAGGCAGCGCTCGACCGGATCGGCGTGACCGCGGGCGGACCCCGAGTCGTCGCCGTCGACGCGCTCGCGCCCGGCGATCTGGAGGCCCTGACGGCCGGCCTCGACCCCGATCGCGGCCTCGTCGTCATCACCGAAGGACTGACCAGCTACCTCACGCCGGACGCACTCGACGGCCTCTGGCAGCGGATCGCGGCGATAGCCGCCGCGTTCTCGAAAGGCCGCTACCTCGCCGACGTGATGCCGCGCTCGGCCGGGCGAAGCCCGCTCGTCCGCGGCGGCCGGCTGGTGTTGACTGCCTTCGTGCGCGGCACGGTCCACATGCACTTCGACGACAACGACGACATCGAGGCAGCGCTGCGCACGGCCGGCTTCACGAGCGCGAGCGTGCTGCCGGCGCACGAGATCGCGCCCGCCGCCGGCGGCGCGGCGAGCCTCAGCCTCGCGACGATCGCCGACGCCCGCGCCTGACCGTCACGCTTCGGCGAGCTCCGCGAACGAGCCCGCGTCGATCATGTCGAGCACGTCGCGGGCGATCGAGCCGGCAGGCGCGACCAGCGTCACACGCAGCGGCTCTGCGCGCCGCGCAAGGCCGCGGATCACGTGGACCCCGGTGCTGTCGATGTAGCTGACGGCGGCTAGGTCGATAACGATCGGCCGCTGCTCGGCGAGCGCGTCGGTTGCGGCGGCCTCGATCAGTTTCGCGTTCCTGAGGTCGACCTCGCCGGAGAGCGTGATGCGGAACGCGCCGCCCTCGTCGCGGCACCCGATTTCCAGCAGCTCGCTCACCCGCTCCCGTCCTGCCGGACGAGGAACCGCATCGACGTGCGCGTCCCCTGGCCGCTTGTCGTCCGCTCGAAGTCATGGGCGAGCCGACGCATGATCGGCGTCCCGAGTCCGCGATCGGGGTCGGCCACCGCGGCGAGCCAGGAGCCGTTGTCGGTCACCGTGACGCTCAGGTCACCGGCGCCGTGTTGGAGGATCCGCAGCTCGACGCCCCGGTCGGCAAGTTCACCGTCGCGGTGACCGTGCTCGATCGCGTTCGCGCATGCCTCGCCGACCGCCAGCAGAATCCGCTGGCGGTCGTCGTCGGCGATCCCCGCCGACGACATCCAGTCGCGCAGATCGCCGCGGATCCCCGCAAGCTGGCCTGCGTCGGCCGGGAAGAAGCGCTCGAAAACGACGGCCGGTGCGGGCAGCAGCTTCGCCGCCAGGACGACGACGTCGTCGCCGCGGCCCTCCGGCGGCTCGAGCCCCCGCAGCAGTTCGCTGCAGAGGTCGTCGGGGTCGTCGCCGCCCCACGCCTCGGCCGCCGAGCGGAGCCGTTCGAGGCCGGTGGTCAGTCGCTCGCCGCGGCGCTCGACCAGCCCGTCCGAGTAGAGCACGAGCAACGCCCCGGCCGAGATCGCGATCTCGTCCTCGAGCCGCTTACGCCCACGGACCGGGCTCGCGAGCGGCCACGACCTGCCGCCGCCGAGCAGCCTCGCGCGACCGTGCTCGACGAGGACGGGCGGCGGGTGGCCGGCACAGGCGTACGAGAGGCGGCCGGCGCTCGGGTCGAGGTAGCAGCAGACGACGGTCGAGCCGGCCGCGGCGGGAATGCTCTCGGCGAACGCGTCGAGCTGGTCGAGCAGTTCGGCGGGCGACGAGCAACCGGAGGCCAGCGCCGCGAAGCCGGTCCGGAGCTGTCCCATACCCGCGGCCGCCTCGAGCCCGTGGCCGACGATGTCGCCGATCGCGAGCGCCAGCCGGCCGTCCGGCAGCTCGATCGACTCGTACCAGTCACCACCGACCTGAAGCCGCTCATCCGCACCGCGATAGTGCGCTGCGACCTTCACGTGCTCGGAGTCGGCGAGGCGGTCGGGAAGCAGCGCCTCCTGCAGGCGAACCGCCGTCGCGTGCTCCTCGTCGAGCACGCGCGCGCTCTCGATCGCGATCGCGGCGCGCTGCGCGAGCTCGCGGGCGAACTCGAGGTCGTGTTCACCGTAGAGCCGGCGCTGTGGATCGCTGATCCCGAGCATCAGGACCGTCTGGCCGACCCGGTCGCGCGTGATCGTGAGCGGCACCGCGATGTGCGATCTCGTTCCGAGCTCGCGCATCAGATCACGCATCCGGCCGTCGGTGGCCGCAGCGTCCAGCCGCTCCGCGGTGATCTCGCTGATCAGCTGGGCGCTGCCTCCGGCGACGTTCGCGACCGAGTCGGGGTTCCCGGCGGGCAGCGCGTACCGCTCGCGGAGCTCTCGAAGCACCTCGATCCGCGCCGGGTTGGAGTGGGCGATCGCCATCAGACGGTTGCTGGCGTCCGGCGCCTCGACTGTCGCGAAGTCGGCGACGGTGGGGACGAGCAGCTCGGTCAGGCGCTGGGCGCGCGCCTTCGCCCCCCGCACCGACTCGAGCTCGGCCATCACGCTCGTCAGTAGCTCCGCGCGCCCGCGGGCGCGGTCCTGCTCGAGGCTGCGGCGCGCCTGCTCGAGCGGCGCGGCGCAGCGTGAAGCCAGCGAGCGCATCGTGTCGAGCAGATCCTCGCCGAGGTTGCGCTCGGTCTTCCAGGCGAACAGCAGCACGCCGATCGGCCTGGAGCCCGAAGCACCGATCGCTACCGCTGCGACCGCGCGCATCTCCGATGAGCGCATGTCCTCTTCGAGCCCGGGGTAGCGGGCCACGAAGTCGTCGAACGTGCCGACCAGCACCGGCTGCCCGCTCTCGATCACGTCGCTGAGAGGCGATCGGATCGAGGCCGGTGACTCGCTCCAGCGCGCACGCGTCTGCTCCGGGACCGGCGCGCCGTAGCGGACTCGGATCATCTCGCGCTGGCGGTCGTGGAGCGCCAGGACGGTACGGTCGGCGCCGACCAGCATCTCCGCCTGCTCGGCGGTCGCAGTGATCAGTCCCTCGGTGTCGGTGCCCGTCGGGATCCCGGCCGCGAGCTGCTGGAGCTGGTCGGCGAGCCGACGGCGGCGCTCTGTCCGCTCGGTCAGGCGAGCGCGCTCGAGCGCCGGCAGGCATGCGGCCGCCATCGCCTCGAGCAGGCGGAGGTCGTCCTCTCCGACCGTGACCTCGTCCGTGAATGCGATCCCGAACGCCCCGGCCGGCGGCTCCCCGGGCAGGCCGAGCGGCAGCGCCACCATCGCCTTGGCCACATCGCCGATCCGCTCGGCTGTGGCAGCGAACCGCGCCGCGAACTGCTCGCCGCTCGCCTGCACCGGAGCGCGCTCGAGGAACGCCGCCGACGCCACGTAGGGGGGCTCCAGCGGCAGCCGGTGCCGCCAGCGCTCGCAGATCTCGGGGTTGCCGCTCATCACTGCGAGGTCGAGGTGGAGGCCGTCCTCGCTCAGCAACATCAGCGCTCCTGCAGCTCCCCCGAGCTGGGCGAGCGCGCGCGAAATGAACTCGCTGCCGACCTGCTCGACGGTCAGTGCCCGTGACAGCGCGGTCGCCAGTTGGCGGAGCACCTCGCTGGCGTGATGCGCCTGTCGCTCGGCCTCGATCAGCCGCACACGCGCGAGTGCCTGCGCGGTGGCGTCGGCAAGGCTCTCGAGCATCTGCCACTCGCGCTCGCTCATCCGGTGCGGGCGCGTGAAGGCGACGCCCGCGGCACCTGGGCTCGCTCCGGCCACGCTCGGCAGCGGCACCGAGGCGACCGACACGAACCCTTCGGCAAGGAGCGCCGACGCGCGCTCCGGGTAACGCTCGCGGAGCTCGCCCGCGGTGCTGACCGAGACCCTCCTGCCGGTCCGCAGGGCGTCGCCGACAGGTCCCTCCCAGCGCACCATCGACCAGCGCGAGCCGCCTTCGACGCCGACCGTCAGCACGGGCTGGAGCTGCTCTCCCTCGGCGACCGCGATCATCGCCGCCTTCGCTGCGAGCGGCATCTGCCCGAGCCGGACATAGGCCTCGACGACGTCGTCCACCGTTGTCGCCGCGGCGAGCGCGGTCGTGATGTCGAAGACTGAGCTTCGGCGCTCGGCGATCGCGAGTTCCGCCGCTGCGTCGTCGCGGGCGCGCAGTGCCGCAGCGAGAAACAGCATCGTGCCGATCACGAACCCGAGACTGAGCTGCAGGTAGAGGATGTTGTCGGACGGCGTGCTCTCGAGGCCCGCCGTGAAGACGTGGCCGTCAGCCGTTGCGCTGGCCGCGACGAACGCGACTGCCGCCCCCGCGAGAGCCACGCACAGGGTCCCGTAGCGGAACGCGATCAGCAGCAGCAGCCCGATTGGGGCGAACAGCAGCGCGAACGCCTCGGTCCAGAACGCGAGCGCGGCGAGCGCCTGGGTCAGGATGATCGCCGCCGCCGCCTCGACGGGGTTGCGCGCACCGACCAACTCGCGGGCCCGCTCGCCCTGGAACAGCGGCGCCACCGAGAGGATCGCGCCACCGATCACCAGCACGCCGAGGCCGTCGCCGACCCACCAGTCACCGGCGAACTGGCTCCAGCTCTCGCCGGTCTCGAGGTTGAACGTCGTCGCCCCGATCGCGGCGCCGATCGCCGGAGCGGCTACGACCGCGCCGAGGACGAACGCCGTCAGGTCCTGCATCCGCCGCAGGTCGGGGCTCGTCGTGGCACTGCGCACGAGCAGCGCGCCGGCGAGTCCCTCGGTCGTGTTGGCGAGCGTGTAGCCGGCAGCCGCGCCGGGCGGGAGGTCGTGGATCAGGTTCATCGTGAGCTCGGCGCTGGCGGCGGCGAGCAGCACGACCGGCCACCATCGCGGCCGCGTCAAGAGCAGCGAGGAGACCGTCACCCCTGCGGCAGGGAAGAACGTCGCGGAAAGGCCGTCCGCGTTGAACCACGCGTACGAGGTCCGGGAGCCGGCGGCGTAGGCGAGCCAGACGACGGCGAAGATCGCGAGCCCGTGCGTCAGGTCGTTCGCACGTGGATCTAGCCGTCCGAAACCGGGCTTGCGTGGAGCTGAACCCATCGGCGGCCGACGCTACCAGCGGCCAGAACCGTTCGCCGCAGATCCTCTGGAATTCAGCTGCCTGCGACGAAGCCGCCGGCGCTGCCGGCCGCGAACGCGTCGGCCATCGCTTCGGCGACGCCGCGCGGGCCGCCGGCGTGGCATTCGAGCTTCGGGTTCGGCACGGCGGTCATCGACAGCTCGGCGTAGACGCGCTGCCCGGCCGGGGCTCCGCCCGCGTAACGGCTCGCGAGCGGCTGCACGAGCACGCCCCGGATCTCGGCGCCGCCACGGAGTCGGATCACGCGGAAGGCGGCGTTGTTGCGCGTGCCTGCCCAGTAGACGTACTGATCGGTCGCGGGAAGCAGCTCGGCGGCGCGAGTCGCCGACGGAGCCTCGGGGGCGAGCACGAGGCGCTGGCGGACCGTGACCGCGTGCGCGCACGAGTTGCCCGTGGCGAAGCGCCAGCTGCGGGAACCCTTGGCGCTCTTGCGCTTCCAAGTGCGAGGAACCGTGAACTCGAGCCGGATGTTGCCGCTGCGCGTCCAGTTGGCGACAGGCACCGTCCCACCGGCGGAGATCGCCACCGGCGGCTTCGGCGCCCCTTCGTGCCAGTACGGACCCAGTGCGGCCTGCGTCGAGACGGCGATCGCAGCGGCTGCAAGGGTGCCAGCTCCGATGATCAGGATGCGAGACCTGGGCATGACTCCATGCTACTCCCCCTACTCAAAACAGGTGAGTGCTCTAATGCTGCTCTCGTGATCGGTCAGCGGCCGATCCGGCGCAGCATCCGCATCGCGAACAGTCCCGTCGCCGCCATCAGACCGGCCAGCGCCAACAGCCCGGGCCACGTGTTCGACCAGCTCGGGTCGAAGCCCGCGACCGTCGCTTGGCGTGCCATGTCGAGGACGTGGCTGACCGGGTTGTACGGCGCGAACGAGGCGAGCCAGCCGCTGAGCAGCGGCTGCGGCGTGTACGCGGTCGAGAGGAAGATTGAGATCAGGACGCCGTTCTGGATCAGCGGGCCGACCTGCTGCGTTCCCGCCCAGAGCGCGAGCGCGCAGCCCCAGAGCGAGGCGACGGCGCAGAACCAGAGCGCGGCGACGTAGAGCGCGATCAGGCCGAGCGCACCGCCGCTCAGCTCGGCACCCGCAACCAGGCCCGCCACGAGGATGATCGTCGCCGGGGCGAGCGACCTGGTCATCGCTGCCAGCACCGGGCCGGCCAGCAGCACCGGCCGCGGCGCAGGCGAGGTCAGCAGGCGGTCGAACCAGCCCTGCTCGATGTCGCGGGCGAGGTTCGCGCCGACGGCGCCGCCGGCGAACCCGGCCGCCTGCAGGCAGGAGAGCGGCAGGATCCAGGACAGGTAGTTGTCGGCCGGGAAGCCCGGCAGCGCGCTGAGACGGTCGAACTGCCCGCTCGTGCCGAACAGGAAGATCATCGGCGCGATCGTCGCCGGCAGGAAGCCCCCGCGCACGCGCGAGATCTCCATCAGCGCGCGCTGCCAGAGCGCGCTGCCGACCGACAGCGTGTAACGGAGCTCGGTCATGACGCCCGCACCCGTGTCCGCATCGCGAGGACCGAGAAGATCGTCGCCGCGACGAGGAACCCGGCGGCGGCGATCAGGCCGTGCAGCGGGTCGCCTAGCGCCGGGTTGTCGTGGAGCGCTGCACGGATCCCCTCGACGACGTACGTCAGCGGGTTGTACGGGGCGATCGCCTTCAGCGCCGGCGCGAGGAAGTCGCGCGGGAAGAAGGCCGGGGCGGTGAACAGCAACACGAAGACGAGCGGGAACAGGTTCTGCATCAGCTGCAGCGAGGCCGTTTTCAGAGCGAGCGCGCAGGCGAGCGCGCAGACCGCTCCGGCGCTCGTCGCCGCCAGCAGCATCACCTCTGCGACGCCGAGGACGCCGCCCTCGTAGCGGGCGCCGAAGATGAACGCGACCGTCAGGAAGACGATCACCTGAACGCTGCCGAGGACGGCCGCTCCCACGATCCGGCCGAGGACGAGCGAGACGCGAGCGGTCGGCGCCGCAAGCAGACGGTCGAAGAACCCGCCCTCGATGTCGGCGGCGAGCGCGATCCCGCCGGTCAGCCCGGCGAACAGCGTCCCCTGCACGATCGTCCCGCCGATCACGAAGCCGACGAACGCGCCGGTGTCCGGGAAGCCGCGGAGCTGGGTCGCCGACGAGGTGCCGCTGGCGATGATCGCGAGCAGCACGAGCGGCAGCAGGAAAGAGGGCACGAGGAACTGCGCGCGCCGAAGCTGCACGCGCAGGCCGCGGGCGGCAAGTGCGAGCACGACACGGGCCTGGACGCCGGCGTCACGCTCGATCGCGACCGAGCTCAAGCCGGAGCCGCCTCTTCGTCGTCGGACACCGCCGGGTGGCCGGTGACCGCGAGGAAGACATCGTCGAGCGAGGGGTGCTCGACCTCGACCGCCTCGACCTCGATCCCCGCGTCGTCTAGGACCCGCACGACCGGTGCGATCGCACGGGCGCCGTCGGCGGTGCGGACGACGATCCCGTGCTCGGCGTGCTCCGAGCAGGCGCCGAGCGGCTCGAGCAGCCGGCGGGCCTCGGCGGCACGCGTGTCGTCGGCAACCTGCACGTGCAGTGCCGGATCACCGATCCGTGACTTCAGCTCCTCGGGCGTGCCCTCGGCGACGATGTGGCCGTGGTCGATGATGCCGACGCGGCCGGCGAGCTGCTCGGCCTCTTCGAGGTACTGGGTCGTCAGGAAGACGGTCGTGCCCTCCTGGTTCAGCAGCCGGACTTCGCGCCAGAGCGCGGCGCGGCTCGCCGGGTCGAGCCCGGTCGTCGGCTCGTCGAGGAACAGGACGCGCGGGCGATGGACGAGCGCCATCGCGAGGTCGAGCCGCCGGCGCATCCCGCCCGAGTAGGTCGCGAGCCGGCGCTCGGCGGCGTCCTCGAGCTCGACACGGCCGAGCAGATCCTCGCCGCGTTCGCGTGAGACGGTGCGGCTCAGTCCGTGAAGCGCGCCCTGCAGTTCGAGCAGCTCGCGGCCGGTCATCAGCGGATCGAGAGCCGCCTCCTGCAGCGCGACGCCGATCTCGCGGCGAACCTTCTGCGCGTCCGCGACGACATCGTGCCCGGCGACGAGCGCACGCCCTCCGGTCGGCCGCAGCAGCGTCGTCAACATCCGCACCGTCGTCGACTTGCCGGCCCCGTTCGGACCGAGGAAGCCGAAGATCTCGCCCTCCTCGACGCGCAGGTCGACGCCGTCGACGGCCTTGAGGCCGCCCGGGTATTCGCGTTCCAGACGCTCGACGACGATCGCTGCGGTCACCGGGAGCAGCCTAGTGGGGGAGATCGGCCGTCCGGTCGACGTCGTCGCAGACGCCGAGCCCGTCGCAGGTGACCGGCTCGGTCGGCGCTGCGGCGAGCAGCGAGCGCAACCCCTCGTCGGGCGCAGCGCGCGCGGCGTCGATCAGCGCGGACCCGATCCAGACCGGGTGTCCCGGGCGGCCGCCGTCGGTCGCCCTGGCCGCGGCGACACCGGATCGGCCGGCAGCGGCCACTCGCTCGACGGCGACCGGATCGAGCCACGGGAGATCGCCGAGCACGACGAGCGCGGCTTGCGCGTCCGGAGCGGCGGCGAGCCCGGCCCGCAACGAGGCACCCGGGCCTCGCTCCCATTCGGCGCAGCGCACGACCTCCCAGTCCAGGGGGACGACCTCGGCGACCTCGTCGGCACGGTCGCCGAGCACCGCGATGCGGCGGCCGTTCCATGCTGCGCCAACCGCGGTGCAGACCCGTGCAAGCATCGGCACCCCGTCGACCGGCGCTATCTGCTTGCCGCCCCCGAACCGTGTCGCCGCGCCCGCCGCGAGGACGATCGCCACCGGTTCGACATCGACGTTGTTCTTGGTCATACTAAGGCCAATGCTGGAGGAGTCGCCGGTCGAGCCACTCGACAATCGTCTGCTTGCCGCGCGCGCGCGTGCGGAGATCCTCAAGGCCGTCTTCGACGGTCGGTTCGAGGAGAAGCTGCCGAACGAGGACCGGCTCGCCGAGATGCTCGGCGTCAGCAGGACGACCGTCCGTTCGGCGCTCCAGGGGCTCGAGCGCGACGGCATTGTTACAAGAAGGCGCGCGATCGGGACGATCATCAACCGCCACGTCAGTCGCTCGTCGCTCGCCCTCCAACGGCTCGCCGGCTTCGACTGGATGCTCGAGGAGCGCGGCCACGAGGTGACGGTAGACGTCACGACCGCGTGGCGCACGGCCGGCGATGACGTGCCGTCCCACGCCGGGCTCGAGCCCGGCGAGGAGCACCTGCGGATCGACAAGTCCTACCGCGCCGACGGCGAGCTCGCGATCACGATCGAGGACTACGTGCCCGCCGCGCAGCTGCTCGTCGCCGAGGCACCGGCAGTCGCCCCGCCGTCGCTGTTTACGTTCGCCGAGGAGCACTGCCGGTCGGCGATCCACCACGCGGTCGTGACGATCATTCCGCAGGTCAAACACGGCGACAGCACGCGCCTCGAGATCGACGAGGGAGCGCCGTTCATCCGGCTCGCCGAGACGCACTACTCCGCGAAGGGCGACGTCGTCGCGTGCTCGCTGATCGATTTCAACGACGAGTTCATCCGCCTCGAGGTGGTGCGGACGCAGTGACCGCGACGGCGACGGTGCCGGAGCGTCAGCTCGGCCGGGCGATCCGGCGCCGCGAAGACCGCGCGCTGCTGACCGGCGCCGGGCAGTACCTCGCCGATCTGCCGTTCGCCGACGGGCTCGAGGCCGTCTTCCTGCGCTCGCCTGCTGCGCACGCGGAGATCACCCGGCTCGACGTCACGGTCGCCGCCGCGCTGCCCGGCGTCGCGGCGGTCCTCACGGCGGCCGACCTGGCGCTGCCGCCGCTGCACCCGCCGGTCGAGAACCCGGACGCCTTCAGCCCGCCACGGCCGCTGCTCGCCGAGGGCGTCGTGCGCTTCACCGGTGAGCCGATCGCGATCGTCCTCGCTGACAGCGCGTACATCGGTGAGGACGCGCTCGAGCTGATCGACCTCGAGCTCGAGCCGCTGCCGCTGGTGCTCGACCCGCGCGAGGCCGGGTCCGCGGCCCCGCTCCACGACGGCCACGGCAACGTCCTCTACGACCATCACTTCGACTCTGGCGGCGTCGACGACGCGTTCGCCGGGGCGGCGATCGTCTTCGAGCGCGACTTTCGCAACCCGCGCTATTCGGCGACGCCGATGGAGACCCGTGGGGTCGTCGCCGCTCCGCACGGCGCCGGGCTGCGGCTGCACTGCTCGACCCAGGCGCCGCACCGCTACGCGACGATCGTCGCCGAGTTGCTCGCGCTCGATCCGGGCGACGTCACGGTCGCCTGCCCCGACGTCGGCGGAGGATTCGGCCAGAAGGCGCACACGTACCCGGAGGAGGTCGTCGTCGCGGCGGCGGCGCTGCGGACCGGCCTGCCGGTGCGCTGGATCGAGGATCGCGCGGAGAACCTGCTCGCGGCGAGCCACGCGCGAGACCAGTACGTGTACGTGCGCGTCGCGGCGGACGATGCCGGGCGTCTGCTCGCGCTCGACGCCGACGTGATCTGCGACACCGGCGCGTACGGCGTCTTCCCGCATGGCCACATCCTCGAAGCGCTCGGCACGCCGGCGATGCTGCCGGGCCCGTACCGGCTGCCGCACTACCGCTACCGCTCGCGGTCGATCGCGACGAACAAGGCGCCCGAGGGCGCTTACCGCGGGGTCGGCCTGCCGGTGTCGGCGTTCGTCCACGAGCGCGTCATGGACATCCTCGCGGCCGAGGTCGGCATCGACTCGGCCGAGGTGCGGCGGCGCAACCTGCTCGGTCCCGACGAGCTGCCGCACGTCAGCCTGACCGGGCAGCGCTACGACTCGGGTGACTATCCGCGCGCGCTCGAGCGTGCGATCGAGCAGATCGGGTACGACGGCGTCGGGCGGCCCGAGCCCGGTCCGGACGGACGCGTCCGGGCGATCGGCCTCTCCTGTTACGTCGAGTACACCGGCATCAACTCGGCCGTCTTCCAAGGGCGCGGGATGGTCGGGATCGCGGGGTACGACGCGGCGCACGTCGAGATCGGGCCGGGTGGTCGTGCGCGACTCTGGACGACGCTGCCGGCGATCGGTCAAGGCACGGCGACGACGTTCGCGCAGCAGCTCTCCGACGAACTCGATCTGCCGCTCGACGACGTGGTGGTCGAGCGACCGGACACCGCCGTCGGTGGTTTGCACGGCACCGGAACGTTCGCGAGCCGGAGCGCGATCTCCGGTGGCGGAGCGATCCACCGTGCGGTGGAGACGCTGCTCGCCGACGCCGCCGAGCGCGCGGCGGACCGGCTCGGGGTCCCGGCCGAGTCGCTCGCCTACGCGGCCGGGGCCTTCTCCACGGCGACCGAGCGCGTCACGCTCGGCGCGCTCGCAGCTGGATCTCGCGAGGGGGTCCTGTCGGCCTCCGGCGAGTTCGACCCGCCGGTCCCGTCCTACCCGTACGCGACCCATGCCTGCGAGGTCGCCGTCGATCTCGAGACCGGCGCCGTCGAGCTCGTGCGGTACGTGATCGTCGAGGATTGCGGCACGGTCCTCAACCCGCTGATCGTCGAAGGGCAGGTCCACGGTGCCACCACCCAGGGCATCGGCGGAACCCTCTACGAAGAGCTCGTCTACAACGAGGACGGCCAGCTCGTGACCGGCTCGCTGATGGACTACCTCGTCCCGACCGCGACCGAGATCCCGCGCTTCGAGGTCGATCACCTTGTCACGCCGGCGCCGGACCAAGTGCTGGGCGCGAAGGGGGTCGGTGAGGGCGGCACGTTGGCACCTCCAGGGGCCATCGCCAACGCGGTCTCCGCGGCGCTCGGCCGCGAGTTCAACGCGCTGCCGCTGCGCCCCGGCAACCTACTGCAAAGCAGCTAATCATGTGGATGTTGGCCTCGCGAGGCGATCTTGACACCACTAGAGCAAATGTATTACGAATGACAGCTCAGTCATCCATTGGGAGGTAGGTGCTGTGTCGGTGTTGAAACGCATGTTGTCGCTGCTCGCGATCGTGGCTCTGGCCGCGTTCGCATCGGGCTGCGGTGGAGACGACAAGAGCTCGTCCACCGAGACCACGAAGAAGGACGGTCTCAAGGTCGGCTTCGTCTACGTCTCACCGCTGCCGGGATCGGCCTGGTCGAAGTCGTGGGACGTGACCCGCGAGACGCTGGAGAAGGACTTCGGCGCCCAGACCACGGTCGTCCAGCCAATCGCTGAGAACCCGGACGTGGTCGGGACCTTCCAGGACCTGATCCGCAAGGGCAACAAGCTGATCTTCGCCACCGCGTTCGGCTACCAGCCGTTCGTCGCGCAGGTCGCCAAGCAGAACCCGGATGTGAACTTCGTCGTCACCGGGCCTTGGGTCCAGAAGGCCGATCGCCCGGCGAACGTATCCAGCGTCTACGCGAACCTCTGGGAGGTCCGCTACCTCACCGGCATCGTTGCGGCGTCGATGTCGAAGACGAAGACGCTCGGGTTCGTATCCGCGTTCTCGATCCCCGCGGTGGTCGCCGGCATCAACGGCTTCCAGCGTGGCGCTCAGTCGGTCGATCCAGAGATCAAGACCCGGGTCGTGCTGACCAGCAACTGGTACAACCCGTCGCAGTCGACGCAGGCCGCCAAGACGCTCGCCAAGCAGGGCGCGGACGTCATCGCCAAGCATGAGGACTCGATCGGTCCGCTGCTCGGCGCGAAGGCCGCCGGCGTCTTTGGCATCGGATCGGAGGCCGACACCAGCGCGCAGACCCCGGACACGTACCTGACCGGGTCGGTCTACGACTGGAGCGACTATGCCAGGGAGAAGTACCAGCAGACGGTCGACGGGAACTTCGAGAACAACGAAGTGAACGGCGACCTCAAGACCGGCATGGTCAAGCTCGGTCCGATGAGCGACGAGGTCCCCGCCGACGTCAAGGCGAAGGTCGAGGACGCCCAAGCGAAGATCGAGTCCGGTGACCTCGTGGTCTTCACCGGCCCGCTCACCGACAACACCGGGAAGCAACAACTTGCCTCTGGCAAGGACTGGGCGACCCCGGCAGACGTCTACGCCAACATGACGTTCTTCCTCGAAGGCATCATCGGGAAGATCCAGGAGTAGTCGAACGAACACGGCACGGCTTGTCGTCGAGACCATGAGCGAACACGGACACGAAGGGGAGCGCGTTGCTCTCCGAGCGACCGCGATCACGAAGGTCTTCGACGGCAAGCCGGCCAACGACGGTGTCGATTTCACCGTGCAGCGCGGGCAGGTCCATGCGCTGCTCGGTGAGAACGGCGCCGGCAAGACGACGCTGATCTCGGTCCTCTGCGGCCAGTACGTCCCGGACAGCGGGACGATCGAGGTCGATGGCACGCCGGTGTCATTCACCTGTCCGCGCGACGCGCTGAACGCGGGCATCGGGGTGGTTCACCAGGACCTCAGGCAGGTCGAGCGCTTCACGGTCACCGAGAACGTGGTCCTCGGGACAGCCGATCGGCCCGGTCCGGCTGCCGAGGAGCGGGTGCGCGAGATTACGGCCGGACTCGGGTTCGAGCTCGATCCGCGCGCGCTCGTCTCGTCGCTGTCGATCGGGGAGCGTCAGCAGCTCGAGATCGCCAAGCTTCTCTACCGCGGAATGTCGGTCCTGATCCTCGACGAGCCGACCGCCGTGCTCGCGCCGCAGCAGAGTGAGCAGCTCTTCGCCGCGCTTCGCGTGCTCGCCGGCGAGGGCAAGGCCGTCGTCTTCATCTCCCACCGGTTGCGTGAGGTGATCGCCGTCGCCGAGGACGTCACCGTCCTCCGCCACGGGCGCGTCGTGGCGCGTCAGCCGGTTGCGGGCAGCAGCCCCGAGGATCTCGCGCGGCTGATGGTTGGTGACGCGGCCGGCGAGGTCGCCGCCGTTGCCGCCGGCGATCCGCGCGAGCCGGTGCTCGAACTCCAGGACGTCCACGCAGGCTCCGGCCGGCGCGCGCTCAACGGCGTCTCGCTGACGCTGCGTCGCGGCGAGATCGTCGGCGTCGCCGGGGTCAGCGGCAACGGTCAGGTTGAGCTCGCCGAGTGCGTCGCCGGGATGCTGGCGCCGGCCTCCGGCACGCGCACGGTCCACGGCGACGTCGTCTCGTTCATCCCCGAGGATCGGCTCGCGACCGGCCTCGTCGGGTCGATGACGATCGGGGAGAACCTCTCGTTCCGCCGCTTCCACAAGAACCCGTTCAGTCGCCGGGGTTGGCTGCGCCACGGCCATGTCCGAGACCACGCCCACGACCTGATCGACCGCTTCAAGATCCCGGCGGCCGACCATCGGCTTCAGGTTTCGAAGCTCTCCGGCGGCGGGCTCCAGCGCGTGATCATCGCCCGGGAGATCACCGAGGCGCCCGACCTGCTGGTCGCGGCCCAGCCGACGCGCGGCCTCGATGTCGTCTCGGCACGCTCGGTCCGTGAGCAGATCGTCGTCGCGCGCGACCGCGGCGCCGGCGCGCTGGTTGTCAGCGAGGACCTCGATGAGCTGACCGAGCTCTGCGACCGCGTCGTCGTGATGCTCGGCGGCAGGATCGTCGGCGAGCTGTCCCGTGGCGAGGCCGATCGCGCATCGATCGGTGCGCTGATGACCGACGCGGGGGCCGTGGCCTGATGGCGTCTCGCTTTGAGAAACGGACCGAAGTGCCTCGCGCGGTTGCGGTGGCGATCCCGATCGTGGCGATCGCCGGCGGACTGCTCGCCGGTGCGCTGATCCTCGCGGCCGGTGGTCACAGCGTCGGTGACGCCTACCGCGCGATGTGGGACGCGTCGTTCGGCACCACGAACGGCTTCGAGCAGACGCTCGTCCGGGCGACGCCACTGCTGCTCACCGGGCTGGCGGTCACCGCGGCGCTGCGGATGAACATTTGGAACATCGGCGCCGAAGGCCAGATGGCGCTCGGGTCGGTCGGCGCCACCCTCGTCGCCTTTCACGCGGGTGGGCTCTCGGGTGTCTGGCTGCTCGCGGCGATGTTCGCGGGCGCGGCGCTCGCCGGCGCGCTCTGGGCGGCGATTGCCGCGATCCCGCGCGCCGTCGTCGAGCTCAACGAGATCATCACGACGCTGTTCCTCAACTACATCGGCCTGCTCGCGCTCGCGGCGCTGATCAACGGGCCGTGGAAGGACCCGACGGTCGTCGGCTTCGCCTACTCCAAGCCGCTGCCGGCCGACGCGGCGCTGCCGCTGATCGGCGACACCAACGTCACGGTCGGCATCCTAATCGCGATCGGCGTGGCGATCGTCCTCTGGTGGCTGCTCGAGCGGACGCGCACAGGCTTTTCGCTCAGCATCGCCGGCGGCAACGTGCGCGCCGCGCGCTACCTCGGGCTCTCGGTTGGCCGCCGGATCGTCGGCGTACTGCTGCTCTCGGGTGCGATCGCCGGGGTCGCCGGGGCGATCCAGCTGACGACGGCGAGTGGCCGCCTCCAAGAGGGGTTGACCGGCGGTTACGGGTACACCGGCATCCTCGTCGCCTTCCTCGCTCGTCGCCGCGTCGGGCCGACCGTCGTTGTCGCACTGCTGTTCGCGGCGCTCCTCAATGGTGGTTCGGCGTTGCAGTCGACCGGGATCCCGAGCTCGATCGCGCAGATCATCCAGGCGGTGATCATCGTCTTCGTGCTCGCCGGTGAGAGCCTCGGTGCCTACCGGCTCAAGCGCCGCCCCAGCGGCGCGGGGAGTCCGCCCGTCACCCACGAGCCGGCCGGGGAGACGCCATGAGCTTCTGGATCGACGCACTGACCGTCGGCGTCGTGCTCGGCACGCCGCTCGCACTCGCGGCGCTCGGCGAGCTGATCGCCGAGCGCGCGGGGGTCATCAACCTCGGCGTCGAGGGCATGATGCTCGTCGGCGCCGTCGCCGGATTCGCCGTTGGCGTCAACTCGGGCAGCGTCGCGCTGGCGTTCCTCGCGGCGGCGGCAGCCGGCGGTGCGCTCGCACTCGTCCATGCGCTGATGACGATCACGCTGCGCGTCAACCAGATCGTGATGGGTCTGACGCTCACGATCCTCGGGACCGGGCTCTCGTCGTTCATCGGTGCGAACTACGGTGACCGGCCGATCACCGCCGAGATCGGCCGGATCGACATCCCGCTGCTGTCGAAGATCCCGGGCGTCGGCGAGATCTTCTTCCAGCAGGACATCGTCGTCTACGCGACGATCGTGCTCGTGATTGCCGTGAGCCTCGTCATCAACCGCACGCGGCCCGGGCTGTGGCTGCGGGCGGTCGGCGAGTCCCCGGCCGCTGCCGATGCGGCCGGCGTCGGCGTTGCGGTGGTCCGCTACGTCGCGGTCACGCTCGGCGGCGTCCTTGCCGGCGTTGGCGGCGCCTACCTGTCGGTCGTCTACGTCCGCTCGTGGTCCGACCAGCTCACCGCAGGACGCGGGTGGATCGCGCTGGCGCTCGTCATCTTCGCGTCGTGGCGTCCGCTGCTGCTGCTCCCCGGAGCGCTGCTGTTCGGTTTCATCGATGCGCTCAACTTCCAGCTCCAGGCCGAAGGCGTCTCGATCTCCAGCCAGGTGCTGTCGATGATGCCGTACGTCTTTACGCTCGTCGTGCTGACCGTCGTCTGGACGCGCCAGCGCGGCCGCAACTGGGGCATGCCGCAGGCGCTCGGCGAGCCGTACGAACGGGAGGCACGGTCATGACCGCGACAACGATTCGGCTGGGTGTCGTCCAGCCGCAGACGCGCTGGGGCGAGGACGAGCCGCAGAACCTCGATCACGCGATCGCCTATGTCGGCCAGGCCGCGGCGCTCGGCGTCGACCTGCTCGCCTTCCCCGAGAACCACCCCGGGCCGTACACCGCCGGACGCCGCTATGAGGTCGTCGATCCGATGTGCGCGGCGGCCAAGGAGCACGGGATCGCGGTCATGTTCGGTACCTCGTTCGAAGTCGAGGGCCGACCCGGGCATTGCGAGATCGCGCACGTCTTCGCCCGCGAGGACGGCACGGTCGCCGGTATCTGCCCGCGGACGCACCCGGTCGGCCCCTACATCTACGAAGGCGGCGAACTCTGGGACTTCAGCTACGAGGAGTCCGACCAGTTCACCGTCGTCGATCTTGGCTTCGGCACGGTCGGGGTTGTGACCTGTAGCGAGGCGTTCGTGCCGGAGGTCGCGCGCGTGATGGCGAAGAAGGGCGCCGAACTCTGCATCTTTCCGAGCGGCATCCTGATCGACGAGCTCGGGTACACCGACAACTGGCGGACGCTCGTGCGTGCCCGGGCGATCGAGAACCTGATGTACACGGCCGTGACGGTCAACCTCTTCGATCTCTCGCTCGCCGCTCCCTACCGGCAGGCCGAGATCGCCGTGCCGCCGAGCGCGTCTGGCCTCAGTCGCGGGATCGCGATGATCTGCTCACCCGAGCGCGTGTTGGCGCAGAGCGAGGCGCCGGGAATCCTGACCGCCGACCTCGACTTCGCCCGGATCCGCGAGCTGCGCGCGACCGAGGAGGAGCTGATCATCCCGGCGCCGTACGCGACGATCCCGGGCATCACCGGCTGGGCGAGACCGATGATCTACGACGAGCTGCGCAGGCTCAATGAGGAGGAGAGCAGGCCATGAAGCTCACGAACGAACTGCGGGTCGACGCACCGGTCGATCGCACCTGGGAGACGATGTTGGACGTCGAGCGCGTCGCCGGCTGCCTGCCTGGCGCCACGATCGAGCCGCTCGGCGAGGACGGCGCCTACCGCGGCGCGATGAAGCTCAAGGTCGGGCCGGTCTCGCTCGCCTACGGCGGCACCGTCCGCCAGGCCGATGTTGACGTCGACGGCCACGTCGTCACGTTCGACGCGCGCGCGAAGGAGGCGAAGGGCACGGGCACCGCGTCGGCGCTGATCACGAGCCGGCTGACGCCGGACGGCGACGGCACCCGCGTCGTCGTCGAGACCGATCTCAACGTCACCGGCCGGCCCGCCCAGTTCGGCCGCGGGATGATGCAGGACGTCGCGTCGAAGATGCTCGACCAGTTCGCCGGCAGGCTCGAGCAGGCGATCCTGGCCGGCCCGGGTGCGCCCGCCCCCGACGTATCGGCCGGAGCTCCCGGCCCCGCCGCCGCTGCGGGCGGTCCGCCACCCGCCGACGAGGCGTCGCTCGACCTCGGCGCGATGCTGCTGTCCGGATACAAGCGCGAGCTCGGGATCGCGGGCGTCGTGCTCGCAGTCGTCGGTGGCCTGCTGCTCCGTCGTCGCCGGCCCCGCGGATTCGAGTTCACCGTCAGGTACCGCCCGTGAGGCATGGCCCCACTCGCCTCGCCGACCTCCGCACCCAACGTTCGGGGCAGGCGTCCGCTCGTTCGGTCGGGAGCCGCGCGCTGCGCAAGGAGGACGACCCGCTGCTGCGCGGTGCCGGTGCGTTCGTTGACGACCTCCGTGAGCCGGGCACGCTCGAAGCCGCGTTCCTGCGCTCGCCCTACCCGCACGCACGCCTCGGCGCGATCGATCGTGCCGCGGCGGAGGCGCTCGACGGGGTCGTGGCCGTCTACACCGCCGCCGACCTGCCCGACGGCGGTCCGCCGATCCCGATGCGGATGTTCATGCAGCCGGGGATGGAGCGCTTCCTGCAGTCACCGCTCGCGACCGACCGCGTGCGTTACGTCGGCGAGCCGGTGGCGGTCGTCGTCGCCCGGTCGCGGTATGTCGCCGAGGACGCACTGGAGCTGATCGACATCGAGTACGAGCCGCTCGACGCGGTCGTCGACCACGACGCCGCAGTCAGCGACGGCGCGCCACTCCTCCATCCCGGCGCAGGAACCAACATCGCGGCCGAGTTCACGACCGGCGACGACGATCTCGACGGCCTCTTCGACGCGGCCGAGATCGTCGTCGCCGGCCGGTTCTCGTGCGGCCGGCACGGGGCGGTGCCGATGGAGCCGCGCGGCCTGATTGCCGAGCTCGGTGCCGACGGCCGGCTCATCGTCCACGGCGCCGCCAAGATCGTCCACATCAACCGGCGCATCCTCGCCGCGATGCTCGACTGGCCGGAGGAGCGGATCCGGTTCGTCGAGCCGCACGTCGGTGGCGGCTTCGGCGCGCGCGGCGAGTTCTACCCCGAAGACTTCGTGATCCCGTTCTGCGCGACCCGGCTCGGTCGCCCGGTCGCCTGGACCGAGGACCGCGAGGAGCACCTGCGCGCATGCAACCACTCGCGTGATCAGCACTATCGGCTCGAGCTTGCGCTCGACGCCGGCGGCGCCTTCCTCGCGCTCCGCGGCGAGCTGGTCATGAACACCGGCGCCTATGTGCGCACGCACGGCTCGGTCGTCCCCGGGATGGGGGCGGGACTGCTCCCTGGCCCGTATGCGTGGCCGGCATTCCGCTGTGCGGTCCGCCAGATCGTCACGAACAAGACGCCAGCCGGTACCTATCGCGCGCCCGGTCGCTACGAGGGCACGTTCGCCCGCGAGCGCATCATCGACATCGCTGCCCGGCGGATCGGCGCCGACCCGATCGAGCTACGCCTCCAGAACCTCGTCCGGGCCGATCAGATGCCGTGGCCGAACGGCAGCCAGACCGACGGGCATGATGTCGTCTACGACAGCGGTGACTACGCCGCGCTCGTCGGGCGCGCAATCGATCGCTTCGACGTCGCTGGGATGCGGCGCTGGCGCGACGAGCCGGCGGCGGGGATTCCGCGCCGCCGTGGCGTCGCGATGGCCCTGTTCGTTGAGAAGAGCGGTATCGCCGAGTGGGAGTACGCGCGCGTGACGCTGACGCCCGGCGGCCGCGCCCTCGTCCACAGCGGGTCGGCGTCGCTCGGTCAGGGTGTCGAGACCGTGCTCGCGCAGATCTGCGCCGACGCGCTCGAGATCCCGTACGAACAGGTCGATGTCGTCCACGGCGACACCGATGTCGTACCCGAGGGAATGGGCTCGTTCGGGAGCCGGGCGACGAGCCTCGGTGGCGCCGCCGTTGCTGAGGCCGCTGCTGCGCTGCGGAGTCGGATCGCCGAACGCGTCGCCGCGCTGACCGGCGCCGGCCAGGAGGTGCTCGCGTTCACCGACGAAGGCGTCGTCCAGGGCGACGAGGTCGTCGGTTACCCCGCTCTGCTCGAAGGCGACGAGACGGAGCTGAGCGAGGAGGCGCGCTTCCGCAGCACGGAGATGAGCTTCCCGTACGGCGTCCATGTCGCCGCAGTCGAGATCGACACCGAGACCGGCGCCGTCGACGTAGCCCGCTATGGCGTCGCCTACGACGTCGGCCGCGCGATCAACCCCCGGCTCGTCGAAGGGCAGATCGAAGGTGGCTTCGCCCAGGGGCTCGGTGGCGCGCTGCTCGAGGAACTTGCCTACGACGAAAGCGGCCAGTTCGTCTCCGGGACCTTCATCGACTACCTGCTGCCGACCTCGGCCGAGGTACCGCGCGTCGAGACGCTGATCTGTGAGGACGCCCCGACCCAGCGCAGCCCGATCGGCGCTAAGGGTGCCGGCGAGGGCGGCACCACTGCCGCCGGTGCGGCGATCGCGGGCGCCGTCTCCGATGCGCTCGGTGCCGAGGTCATGGCGCTGCCGATCACGCCGGAGTGGATCACCAGCCAGCTCGGGAGCGCGGCATGAAGCCGCCTCCGTTCGACTACTCCGTCGCCGACGGCCTCGAGCACGCGCTCGAGCTGCTTGCCGCCAACGCCGACGAGGGCAAGATCATCGCCGGCGGCCAGAGCCTCGTGCCGATGCTCAACTTCCGCCTGGCAAGGCCGTCGGTGCTGATCGACGTCAATGGCGTCCAGGAGCTGTCGGGGATCAGTCGCAGCGGCGGCGAGCTGCGGATCGGTGCGCTGACCCGGCACGCGGCGGTCGAGCGCTCGCCGCTGATTGCCGGTCACTGGCCGCTGCTGCGTGCGGCGGTGCGCTGGGTCGCCCACCCGCAGATCCGCAACCGCGGGACGATCGGCGGCTCGTGCTGCCACTCCGACCCGTCGGCCGAGATGCCGGTTGCGTTGACCGCGCTCGACGCGCGCTTCATCGCCCGCAGCGCGGCCCGCGGCGAGCGCGAACTGCGCAGTGCCGAGATGTTCGCCGGGCAGCTCGAGAACGGCCTCGAGGACGACGAGCTGCTGATCGCGATCCGCGTTCCCGCCGTCGCGCCCCGGTCGGGGCATGCGTTCCGCGAGTTCGCGCGCCGCAAGGGCGACTACGCGCTCGGCGGCGCGGCGGTAACGCTCGCGCTCGCCGGTGACGGGACGTGCAGCAGTGCGTCGATCGCGTTGCTCGGCGCCGGCCCGGTGCCGGCGCGAGCGACCGCTGCCGAGCAGGTCCTGGTCGGTAGTGACCCGGTGACCGCAGCGGTCGACGCGGCAGCTGCCGCGATCGACGGGATTGCGCCGACCGGTGACCTGCACGGAAGCAGCGACTACCGCCGCCACCTGATCGGCGTGCTGACCCGCCGGGCGATCCTCGAGGCGGCGGGCCGAGCACGCGAGGAGGACGCATGAACGCGCGCGAGATCACGGTCACGATCAACGGCGCCGAGCACCGTGCAACGGTTGAGCCGCGTCTGCTGCTCTCGGACTTCATCCGCCACGAGGCCGGGCTCACCGGCACGCACGTCGGCTGCGAGCACGGCGTCTGCGGCGCCTGCACGGTGCAGGTGGACGGCGTTCCCGTCCGCTCCTGCCTGATGCTCGCCGTTCAAGCTGAAGGGCACGACGTCCGCACCGTCGAAGACCTGGCCGACCCGGACGGCTCGCTGCATCCGCTGCAGCAGGCCTTCCACGAGTGCCACGGGCTTCAGTGCGGTTTCTGCACGCCCGGCTTCCTGATGAGCCTCGAGCCGCACCTCGCCGAGGCATCGTCGATGTCGGACGACGAGCTGCGCGAGCTGATCAGCGGAAACCTCTGCCGGTGTACCGGCTACCAGGGGATCGTCGACGCGGTGCGGCTCGCTGCCTCCCGCGTGACGGCCTCCGACGACGCCTCCGGCGTCGACTCGACCCCGAAAGGACCAGCATGAGACTCGTCGACCTAACGCACACGTTCACGATCCACACCCCAGGGTGGGTGGGGTACCCGTCGGCGGTGCTGTCCTACTTCCAGCGCCACGCGACGCACGGCATCGTCTCGCAGAAGATCGACCTGCCGCTCCATTCCGGTACCCATCTCGACTCCGAGTTCCACATCGTCTCCGGTGGCGCCGACATCGCCTCGATCCCGATCGACACGCTCTGTCGCGAAGGCGTGATCGTCGACATCTCGGACGTCTGTGAAGACTGGACGGTGATTACGCCGCAGATGATCGAGGAGCGCGTCGATGTGCGCGAGGGCGACATCCTGCTCTACAACACCGGCTACCACCGCTTCTACAACGGGCGTGAGGAGGAGGACGAGGAGCGGTACTTCCTCCGCCACCCGGGTGGCGGCCGCGAGATGGCCGAGTGGATCGTCGAGAAGAAGCTCGCCTGGGTCGGGTTCGACACCGGCTCCGGAGACCATCCGATGAACACCACGATCCGTTACAAGCGGCCCGACGCAACGAAGGCGTTCGAGGCGCATGTCGGCACGTCGGTGGACGACGTCTTCCCCGAGGACGACCTCTTCGTGATGCATCGCGTCCCGTTCCGGCAGGGCATCGTTCACCTCGAGAACCTCGGCGGCGATCTCGATCAGGTCCGGAACGTGCGCTGCACGATCGGTGCCTTCCCGATCCCGATCGAGGGCGGCGAGGCATCGCCGTGCCGGGTGGTGGCGTTCCTCGATGACTGACAGCCGCCACGGGACGTTTGCGGAACTCGAGGGCGACGAGCCCTACCCGGGCGTCCGGCGTCGCGTCCTCGACGCAGACGGCTGCACTGTCACCGAGTACACGTTCGAGGCCGGCGCCGAGTTCCCCCGTCACCGCCACCGCCAGGAGCAGGTGACGATGATCGAGCACGGTGCCGTCACGATGACGCTTGGGCAGGAGCCGCACGAGCTCAGCGTCGGCGCCTGGTCGGTTGTCGGCGGCGGCGTCGAACACGGAATCGTCGCCGGTCCCGACGGGGCACGGATCCGCGCCGTGCTCGTGCCGCGGCGGGGCAGCGCCGACGAGATCGAGGTCCGCGGGTGAACGGCGTCCGGATCATCCCGTTGGCTGGTGGTGATCCGGTCGCGATCGCCGAGGGCGAGAGCTCCAGCGCGTTGCTCGCGGTCGGCCCGAACACCGGCGCCGCGCACCGGTCGATCTGTGACTTGCGGCTCGCCGCCGGGGGCCGGACGATCGCGCTGCGCCACCCCGGCGAGGCGGTCTGGTACGTCGAGTCCGGCACCGGCACCGTGACGCAGGACGATGGCGCGCCGTTGGAGCTCGATCCGGGAACGATGATCCACATCGGCCCGGAGACGACCTACCGGATCGCGACCGAGGCCGGCGCACGGCTGATCGGCGGGCCGGCGCCGCCCGATCCGGAGCTCGCGTCACCGGCCAGCACGTCGCCATCGGAGGGAACGGTGCGGCTGTTCCACCGCGACCGGCCGGCGCGGACGGTGCCGATGATTTCGAGCGACGCTCGGCTCGTCGTTTTCGCCGGGGTCGGCGCGGAGACGGCGAACATGAACTACGTCCGGCTCGAGCCGGGTGAGGAGAACGTGCCGCACCGGCACGCTTCCTCGGAGGACACGATCGTGATTCTCGAGGGCGCGGGCACCGCCGAGGATCTCGATGCCGGCGTCGCCCACCGGTTCGAGGCCGGGGATGCCGTCCACGTTCCGGTCGGGGTCGAGCATCGGGTCAAGGCCGATCTCGGCGTCCGGGTCGTGTCGGTCGGCGGCCCCTGTCCGGCCGATCACGCGATGCTGAAGGTGGCCGAAGGGGCGTGACCCGTGTCGCCGTCTGCCAGCTCGCGCCGGTGCCCGGCGATCCCGGCGCGCGGGCACGCTCGGTCGCGGCGATCGAGACGGCGCTCGCGGACGGCGCGGAGGTCATCGTCCTGCCCGAGCTCGTCGTGCCTGGCTATACGTGGGACGAGGGGCTGCTGCGTGCCGGCGCCGAGCCAGCCGACGGCGAGACGGTCGCGGCATGGCGCGACGCGATCCGCGGGACCGGGGCGCTCGTCGCGGGCGGGATCGCCGAGCGCGACGGTGAGCAGATCTCCAACACGGCGCTGCTCGTTGACGAGTCCGGCATCGTGCTCCATTACCGCAAGCTCCATCTCTTCGCGGGCGAACGTGGCGTGCTTGCTCCCGGCGATCTCGGGCTGCCCGTCGCCGACACCGCCCACGGCCGGATCGGGCTGTGCATCTGCTACGACCTGCGCTTCGTCGAAGTGCTGCGCGGCCTCGCACTCCAGGGCGCAGAGCTCGTCTGTGTGCCGACCGCCTGGACGCCGGGTTTCGACGCCGAGCACTGGGACGCAGAGGGCTTCTGCCCGCAGGCACGCAACGCGCTGATGCAGGCAAATCTCGACGGCGTCGCGATCGCCTGTGCGTCACAGGCCGGGCAGCCGGGCGACCATCTGCTGCTCGGTTCCTCGGTGATCGGCGACGCTCGCGGCCGCTGCCTGGCGGGGCCGATCGGCGGCGATGAATCCGGGATCGCGGTCGCGGACGTGGCGCCGGCAGGCGCCGAAGACCGCGGCGGCGGGATCCTGCCGCTGGCCGACCGCCGCACCGATGTCTACGGGCTCGAACTCGGAGGAGTTCGCCTGTGAACGAGGTCGCAGGCGAGCTGCTTGCAGCACCGGACGGAGCAGCGATCGCGACGGTGATCGCAGTCCGCAAGTCGGCGCCGCGCCCGCCGGGCTCGAAGATGGCGGTCTTCCCAGGTGGTCGCGTTCTCGGGTCGGTGTCGGGTGGCTGCGTCGAGGGCGCCGTCGTCGAGGCGAGCGCTGACGTCCTCACGGCAGGCGCCGGAACGGTGCTGCGCTTCGGCTTCACGGAGACCGACGCGTGGGACGTCGGCCTGCCGTGTGGCGGCGAGATCGACGTGTTGCTCGAGCCGGTCGGCGACCCAGTGCTCGGTCGGTTCCTCGAGGCCGAGCAGACAGGGCAGCGGATGGCGCTCGTCACGGTGCTCGAAGGCACTGACACGGGGACGCGGGTTCTTGCCGATGCGGAGACCGTGGTCGCCTCGAGCGTCACCGACGAGGAACTTGCACGTCAGCTCGTGGCAGCCGGTCGAGCGCGGCTGTGGAGCGAGGAGCGAGGTACGGCAATCGTTGCCGGCCGCAGCGTGTTCATCGACGTGGCGGCGCCACCACCGGTGATCGTGCTGTTCGGCGCCGGGGAATTTGCGCAGGCGACCGCGTCCGCTGCGCGGCTGCTCGGATGGCGGGTCGTCGTCTGCGACCCACGGTCGCAGTTCGCGACGCCCGAGCGATTCCCGGGCTGCAAGCTGGTCGTCTCCTGGCCGCAGGAGGCGGTCGCCGAGATCGGCGGCCTCGATCCGTCGGCAGCGGCGGTCGTGCTCACGCACGATCCGAAGCTCGACGACGCCGCGCTCGACGTCGCGCTGCGATCGGACGCCGCCTACGTCGGCGCGATGGGCAGTCGCCGCGCGACCGCCGACCGGCTCGAGCGGCTCCGCGCTGCCGGCCTCCCCGAGGAGCTGATCGGCCGCCTCGCGGCGCCGGTCGGCCTCGACCTCGGGGGCGACACGCCCGCCGAGGCGGCCGTCGCAATCGTTGCTGAGATCATCGCCACCCGCAACGGGCGCGCAGGCTCTCGGCTTTCAGCCGGGGACCAACCGATCCACTGAGCGCTCGCTCAGACCGTCACGGCCCGAACGTCAGCACCTGTTGGATCCCCGTCGGCTTATTCGAGTACTGCATCTTGAACAGTGGCAGCGGGCTGAACTCGATCGAACGGTTCGCGACGCGCCAGGCGGCAGGGTCGCTGCCCTGGCTCTTGGCGAGGCTCGCGGTTGCCTTGTCGATCGCCTTCCAGAGCGACGCCGAGCAGGTCGTGACCTTGCCCTTGCCGCAGTACCGGAGCGCGTACTTGCCCTTGACGCTGCGCCTCAGCAGCGTGCGCAGGTCCTTGTCCATGTACTGGTGCCAGCCGCTGTACTGCCCGCTCGGTTCGTAGCGGCTGATCCGCGTCTCGAGCAGCTTGCAGCCGGAGGCCCCGAGCGCCGGGCAGAGGCCCGCGGTCGTGATGTCCTTCCACGCTGCGTCGATGATCGCGGCGCCGGCGGCGTCGGTCTTGCCGTCACCGTCAGCGTCGAGCAGGCTGCCACCGGCTGCCGCCCAGGCGTCGAGCTGCGCGACGGCCGCGGTAGCCGCGGCCGACGGGGATTTGCCCTTCGCCAGCATCGCCTTCAGCGTCGGCCAGAACGTGGTGATCCGGACGTCCTTCGAGGCGCCCGCGTTCTCGGCCGCGAGCACGTTCGCGAGCGTGAGTTTGTCGAAGCGCGCGACCTCCTGCTCGAGCATCTGCACGCGCTGGAGGCCGCCCTCGGCGCCGAATCGATCGTCACCGGCGAGGAAGTTCTTCGCCGGCTTGTTGTTCCAGTTGATGATCAGGCCGTTTGAGGGGTTGATCACTGCCGGGTGGGCGTTGGCGCTCTCGAACCCGGCCCACTCGTACGAGCCAGAGCCGTCGACCGGGAGGTCGCCGCCGACGCCGCTCTTGCGCTTCGGCAGCGCCCCGGCGGTGTACATCGCCGACTCGGTCTTGCTCGCGTAGAACGAGTTGAACGTCTGCGGAGTCTGCTTCGCCGCGTCGACGTAGTCGGCCGCGCTCTTGACCTTGCCGAACGTCAGGCGCTGGTTGAAGATCAGGTCGGTCGTCTCGCGGCCGCGGCTCGAACGCTTCGTCGCGAGCGCGACCGTCTTGCCGGTCTTCGCGTCCTTGGCGTAGCCCTGGACCGGGCCGTGGACGGTGCGCCAGTAGATCGCCTTGACGGTCTTGCCGCCCTTCTCGATCTTGCCGGCGTCGACCTTCTCCATCGACTTGCACTTGCCCTTGTAGCTGTACTTCGTCTTCGATCCGCCGCAGAGCTTCTCCGCGTACGTGTCGATGATGTCGGCGCCGGCCGAGGTCAGTGTCCAGCCGAAGTCGTTCCCGCGGCCGATCAGCATGTAGCCCGGGTACGGCGCGGTCGTCGCGCCCTTGACGCTGATCGACGGGCCGCTGAACTGCGCCTCCATCGTCAGGCCCGGCGAGTTGAAGCCGATCTGCGGGCCGCCGACGAACAGCGGCGCGCCGGTCGCCGAGCGGTTACCGGAGACGATCAGGATGTTCGACGCCTTCTGGCGCTCCTTGGTCGCAGCTGCGGCCTTGGCGCCGGGAAGCGTGAGCGCGCTGCTCTTGAAGGACCCTGCGACGAGGTCCACCTCGCCCTTGCCCTTGCCGCCGGCGACCGCCTTCGGCGCGCGCGAGGGAGCTTTCGTGGTCGTGACCGCGGCCTCCGGGTCGTTCGCGGCACGCAGGTCGTTGTACGCGGCGGTGCCGTTCTTCGTCCCGAGCTGCTTGCGCAGACCGGCGAGGAAGAGCGCGTTCTGGATCTCCTGGCCGCCGCCCTCGCCGAGGAACTGGGCCTTGATGCCGTTCATCGCGTAGATGTCGGTGCGCGTCAGCGGCTTGCCGCCGCCCTCGGCGATCTGCGTGTTCATGCCGGCGAGGTAGGTGTCGATGTCGTTCAGCAGCTGCTTGCCTTCAGCGCCGGTCGCCTCGATCGCCTTCGTCTGCTCGTCGGTGACCTCCTTGATCACCTTCGCGCTCGGCGTGTAGTTGTAGAGGCCGAGGACGAGGTCGATCGCCGGGGCGCCAGGCAGGTCGATCAGCGCCGCGATGCCGTTCGAGCGAGCGAAGCCGATCAACGCCGACTGATCGGTCGCGACGGCGTAGCCGGCGCCGAAGGTCACGCCCGCGTCGGTGTCGGAGAAGATGTGCGGCACGCCGTACGCGTTGCGCTTGATCCGCGCCGAGACGGCCCCCGCCGACGGCGAGGTACCGGAGACGGTCTGGCTCGTGATCAGCGACGGGTCGTCCTCGGCGACTATCGCCGCGCTCTTGAAGTAACCGCTGCCGTCCGCGCTCGGGGTCAGCACGCTGTCGTCGATGTTGCGGAACAGCGGCGTGATCCGGTTGTACATCTGCGCCTGGGTGTCGGCGGGGAGAATGCCCGGCTCGCTCGCCCACGGCGGCGGCGCTGCCTTGGCGTACTGGCCGTGCGGGATCACGTTGAGCGCGGTCTCGGCGGACGCGATCGCGGGGGACAGGGCGAGCGAGGACGCGACGAGCGCGACGGTGCGAGCAAACATGGGGAAGGTTCTCTCCTGGTACTCGTCCGACGGTGGCCGGACAGGGGCTGGACGACCCTAACCGAAACGGGGCAGGCCGCGCGACCATGAACCCGCCGGTGCAGCGGGAGTTTCGGTGCAGATCAGGTCGAGTGTCGCGTTAGTGGTTGCCGGCAACCAGTAACGCGACACTCGACCTGGTGGGGACCGTCAGCGCGCCCAGGCGCGGAGCTGGGGGAGCGGGTCGACCGGGCGGCTGTTCTTGTCGCGGCGCCAGCCGCCGGTCCAGATCTCGAAGTGCAGGTGCGGGCCGGTCGAGCGACCGGACGTGCCGACGAGGCAGAGCTGCTGCCCGGCGCTGACGCGTTGGCCCGCAGCCACCGCGGTCGAGTTGCCGCGGCAGTGGGCGAAGAAGAACGAGCGCCCGTCGTCAGTGTCGATCACGACGTAGAACCCGGCGCCGCCGCGCTGGTAGGCCGTGGTGAGCACCGTTCCGGCGAGCGGAGCGACGACCGGCGTGCCGATCGCGGCGGGGATGTCCTGGCCTTCGTGGCGGTGGTCGCCGCGGTCGGCGCCGAAGCCGCCGCCGGGGCCGGCGATCGTGTGCGGACCGGCGACGGGGAAGACGCCGCCGGCGGGCGCGGGCGCGGGCGCCGGGGCCGGCGTCGCGACCGGCTTCGGCTTCGGCTTTGGCCGGACGACGACGAGGTGGGTCACGCCGCTCGCCCGAGCCGTCCGGCGGAGCGTCGCGCCGTCTGGGCTCCGGGCGTGGACGCGCGCGACGTAGCGGCCGGCGCGAAGCGTCGTCCCGCTCGGCCAGCTCGGTCGCAGCGTCTTCCCGGTTGGCGCGTCGTCGAGCGTCAGCGTCGCGGCCGCGACTCGGCTGCCGACCCGGACCAGCGCAACGCGCACGTCGACGCGATCGACTGCGCGCTGGTCGATGCGCACCGTGATCCGCGGCAGCGCTCCAACCGTGAGCCGCGTCGGCGAGACGCGGAACGTCCGCACGACCGGCTTCCGCTGGGCGCGTTTGCCGGGAGCTCCGTACTCGCTTCCGCCGCCCGCGACAGGCGCAGCGGATCCGCCCGCACTGGCAACCGCGGCAGGCGGTGCCGTGAGCGACAGGAGACCGAGGACCAGGAGCGATGCGCGGGGACGCATGTCTCCCCGAGTGATCGTAGTTCGGGTCCGAAAGTTGCGCGTTGCAAGATCGGTTGCACGCCGAGCGTCTGAAATCAGACGTGCAACATGCACCCAAGCATCGCGGCGGCGGCGTCCTTCGCGAGCGGCTCGTTGAGGTTGCCGCACTTCGGCGACTGGACGCAGGAGGGGCATCCGCTCGCGCACGGGCATTCGCTGATCAGGCGGTGCGCGTTCGCCGTCAGCTGCTCGAACTCGCGAAAGCCCTGCTCGGTGATGCCGACGCCGCCGGGGTGGCCGTCGTAGATGAAGATCGCCGGGCCGCTCGTCTGCGGGTGGAGGTTCGTCGACAGCCCGCCGATGTCCCAGCGGTCGCACATCGCCTGCAGCGGCAGCACCGCAATCTGCGCGTGCTCAGCGGCGTGGAGCGCGCCGAGCAGCTGGTCGATCGGTAGGTCCGAGCCGAGGACTTCGGCGTGCGGCTCGTACCAAAGCGCCTGCGTCACGTACGAGGTCTCGGGCAGGTCGAGCGCGTGCAGGTCGATCACGCTGTGGTCGCCGAGCCGCTTGCGCTGGTAGGCGACAACGCGCTCCGACACGCAGACGAGCCCGAAGCTGAGCGTCACGCCGCAGCAGTCGCGGCGGTTCACCAGCCGCTCGATCGTCGTGTCGGTCTCCTTCTTCGGCTGCGTGTAATAGGCGTCGTCCGAGGGCGTGACAAGCGCACGCAACGAGTCGAGATCGAGCGACTCGACGCGGTAGCGCCGACCGAGGTGCAGGTAGATCGCGCCCTCGTGCACCGTCGACAGCGCGCGCGCGAGCTCAACAGTGCCGAGCACCTCGCCGCCGGAGATCTCGACGATCGCGATCGTCTCAGTGCTGCCGGAGCGCAGCGACGTGCGCGCCGCCGGGTAGTCCTCGCGATCGCGCGGCACGAACAGCCCGCCACGCTCACGCAACGTCCCGGCCGCCTGGAGGTGCTCGCAGTGGGCGCGCAGACGCGGGCCGAGGACGGCGCGTTCGGAGTCGGCGTCGGCCTCGATCGGGCCTTCGTACGCGGCGCAGAGCAGGTGCGGGTCGTGGATCGCCTCGTTCTCGTAGTTGCTGAACGCGGCCTCGACCGCCCGTTCGAGGAACTCGTCGGGGTGGCGGCAGAAGAACTGGTCGAGCGCGTCCTCGCCGGCGACGTACATCGCGAGCCCCTCGCCGCGGCGGCCGGCCCGCCCCCACATCTGCTTGAGCGACGCGATCGTTCCGGGAAAGGTGACGACGACGCATGCGTCGAGCGCGCCGATGTCGATCCCGAGTTCGAGCGCGTCGGTCGTGACCACACCTCGCAGCTCGCCCGAGACGAGCCGCTGCTCGAGGTCGCGCCGTTGCTGCGCCGTGTAGCCGGCGCGGTACGGCGCGACGCAGTCCGTCAGCTCGGGGTCTGTGTCAGCGAGCTGCGCCGAGACAAGCGACGCGATCAGCTCGACCGCTTTGCGCGACTTGACGAAGCAGATCGTCCGCGCGCCGGAGGCGACGAGCTCGGTCATCACGTCGGCGGCCTCGCCGAGCGCCGACCTCCTCGTGCCGATCGCCTCGTCGGTCAGCGGCGGGTTCCAGATCGCGATCTGGCGGCGGACGCCGGGTGAGCCGTCGTCGTCGATCAGGGCGATGTCGTCGAGGCCGGTCAGGTCCTCTGCCAGCTCGACCGGGTTGGCGATCGTCGCGCTCGCGAGCAGGAACCGGGGCTCGCTGCCGTAAGCGGCGGCGACGCGCCGCAGCCGGCGCAGGACGTTGCCGACATGCGAGCCGAAGACGCCGCGGTAGACGTGCGCCTCGTCGACGACGACCGCGGCGAGGTTCGCGAACAGCTCGGCCCAGGCGCCGTGGTTCGGCAGCACGCCGACGTGCAGCATGTCCGGATTCGTGAGGATCAGGTTCGCGCGCTTGCGGATGTCGGTGCGCTGCTCGCGCGGCGTGTCGCCTGTGTAGATCGCCGGGCGCACGCGCTCGGAGACGCCGAGCGCGGCGACGGCGCGGGCCTGATCCTGCGCGAGCGCCTTCGTCGGGTACAGGTACAGAGCACGCGCCTTCGGGTCGGTGCAGAGCACGTCGAGGACCGACAGGTTGAAGCACAGCGACTTCCCGGACGCGGTACCGGTCGTGACGATCAGCGGCCCGTCGGCCGCGCGCTCCCACGCCTCGGCCTGGTGGGCGTAGAGCTGCTCGATGCCGGCCGCGCGGAGCCCGCCCGCCAGCAGCGGATGGAGGTCCGCGGGGAGCGGCTCGGACCGTGCCGCGCGCTGCGCCTCGAACGCCTCGCGGACGAGCCGGCCGTCGGCGCGGCCCTCGTCGAGCAGGTCGCGCCAGGGCGACTGGACCGGCGTCGTCTGAGGGCTCGCTGCCACCGCGCCCGAGCCTAGGGCCTTCGTGGGTCCGGCGGCCTCGCTCCGGATGCGTGCTAGACGTAACGAGCAATGAACCCGTTCGGCGTGCCGGAGATCATCGCCGGGGTGGGGTCGCCCCGGTCGGTGCTCGACGCCGGCTGCGGCTCGGCCCGGCTCACGGTCGCGCTGGCGCAGGCCGGCGCGGATCAGGTGATCGGGATCGACACGAGCCCCGAGCGACTCGGGCAGGGCCGCGAGCGGATCGCTGCCGCCGGCCTCGCCGGTCGCGTCTCGCTCGAGGAGGCCGACTTCAACCTGTCGCTCCCGTTCGAGGACGGCCGCTTCGCGGCGGTGACAAGCCGCCTGGCGCTGATGATCGCCCGGGACAGCGTCGCGACGCTGGGCGAGCTGCGGCGCGTGCTCGCGGCCGGCGGACCGATCGTGACCGCGCTTTGGGCGCCGCCTGAGCAGAACCTCTGGTTCTCGCTCCCGCGCACCGCGATCGCGACGGTGATCGGGAACGAGGCCGGCAGCTATGCGCGCGTCTTCGGGCGGATCGGCACCCCCGAGGAGGCGGGCGAGGCGCACCGCCAGGCGGGGTTCAGTGCGGTCGAGGCGCACACGATCACCGAGCATCTCGACGTCGCCGGCGCCGACGAGCTCTGGCAGTGGATGGTCGCCGAGAACGGGCACGTCCGCCGGGTCGACGCGGAGCTCGATCCCGGCCGGCGATCTGCGGTGATCGGCGAGCTCGGGCGGCTTTGCGCCGCGCACAACGATGAGTCCGGGCGTCTGAGACTTCAGCGCAGGATGACGCTGGTCACCGCCGAGGCTTGATCGCGCTGGCGTCCGGCTGGACGCGCAGCGTCCGGAGGACGGTCGCGAGCAGGTCGTAATGGCCGACGAGCATCAGCAGCTCGATCGCGGTCCGCTCGCTGGTGTGGCGGCGCAGCTGCGCCCACTCCTCGTCGCTGAGGTCGCTGTTGTCGAGCAGCCGGTCGGTCGTCTCGAGCAGCACGAGGTCGAGGCCGCTGAAGCCGTCGTTGACGCGCTGCTCGGCGCGTTCGACCTGATCGGCGCTGAGCCCGACGCGGCGCCCCATCAGCCGGTGCTGGACGAGCTCGTACTCCGAGCCTCGGGTCCCGGCGACGCGGAGGATCACGAGCTCGGCCTCGCGCCGCTTCAGCGTGCCGCCGGGCATCAGCCGTCCGGCGAAGATCAGCCAGCCCCAGAACAGGCTGCGGGTGCGGCTGAGCGTGAGGAAGATGTTCGGCGGCGTCGTCCCCATCACGCGGCCGGCGAGCTTGCTGAACGCGAGCGCGGCGACCCCGATCTCGCGGCGGCCGCCTGGTGCGATCCGCGGTTCGCTCATCGCGTCACCTCGCGGCGCGCGGCCTGGGCGCCGGGGAGGATCCGGTTCGCGACGCGATGGACGATCGTCATGAACAGCGTGTAGCCGGGCGGGAACACGCGCTTGACGAGATACAGCAGGTGGATGTCCTGCGAGGTGTAGACGACCCTCTTGCCGCGCTTCGCGCCCTTGAGCGTTGCGCGCGCCGCCTGCTCGGGCGAGACGGCCCGCTGTTGGAAGCGCTTGCGCGCCTTGATGAAGGTGCGCTCGTTCGTCGTGTCGACGCCGGCGAGCCGCATCGTCTCGGTGAGGCCGGTGTCGACGGCGCCGGGGCAGACGAGCGTCACGCCGATCCGGTGCGGTGCGAGGTCGTAGTCGAAGACCTCGGAGATCCCGCGCAGCCCGAACTTGCTCGCCGAGTACGCGCCGTGCCACGGCAGCGCGACGAGCCCGGCAGCCGAGGAGACGTTGACGACCTGGCCGCCGCGGCCGGCGTCGATCATCGGCGGAACGAGCTCCTCCATGACGTGGATCGGGCCCATCAGGTTGATGTCGATCACGCGCCGGAACGAGTCGTGCGGCGTCGCCTGCACGGTGCCCCACTCGGCGATCCCGGCGACGTTGCAGACGAGGTCCATCGCGCCGTGCCCGGCGGTGAGGCTGGCGCAGAGCGCCGCCACCTGGCCGTGGTCGGCGATGTCGGCGGTGTCGACCAGCCCGACCGAGCCGCCGGATGCGCTGATCGCGTCGGCGACCTGGCGCAGTGGCTCGTCGTTGATGTCGGTGAGGTGGACGGTCGCGCCCTCGGCGGCCGCCTGCACGGCGATCGCCCGGCCGATGCCGCTCGCCGCGCCGGTGACGAACACGTTGCGGCCCCGGAGGTCGCGCACCCCACGTCTACGGAACATGCGCGGACCCTACGGCAAGGAGGGTGTGGGCTATTCGCCTGCGGCGGCGGGGCTGCGCCAGGCGCGCCAGCGCTCGCGCAGCCGCTGCCCGAGCCCGACCTCGGGCACGCGCCAGCCGGTCGTCGCCGGGGTCGTCGTGCGGACGAGCGCGACCCACTCGTCCATCGGTAGCTCGCCGGAGATCAGCGTCGCGAGGCCGCTGGTGATCGGGGCGTCGACGCCGGCCTCGCGGTAGGCCGCCGCGAGCAGCGGCACCGACTCGAGCGACTCGACCGCCTGGCCGACGCGCTCCGGGATCTCCGGTCCGGGCACGCCCTCGCCGAGCAATTCACCGGCGCGGCGGTTGCGGCTCTGCGGGGCGAGCGCGGTCGCGACGAGGTCGCCGGTGCCGGCGAGGCCGATGAACGTCTCGGGCCTGCCGCCGAGCGTCTCGGCGAAGCGCCAGGCTTCGAGCAGGATGTGCCCGGCGGCGGCGCCGGCGGCGTTGAGTCCCTCGCCCTGGGTCGCGCCCGCGGCCAGCGCGGCGGCGTTCTTGGCGGCTCCGGCGACCTCGACCCCGATCGGGTCGCTCGACGGCTCGCAGACGACGCCCGCGCGCGCGAAGAACGACGACAGCCCGGTCGCGAGCTGCTCGTCGGTCGATGCGCAGACGAGCGCGGCACCGTCGGCGACCATCTCCTGGGCGTGCGCGGGGCCGCCGACGCAGCCGACGCGGCGTTCGCCGAACTCGCGCGCGAGGATCACCGTCGGCGGCAGGCCTTCCGGCGGCACGAGGCCTTTCGAGAGCGAGACGATCGCGGCGCGGCGGTTGAGACCGGCGGGTGTGAGGCCGGCGATCGCGTCGGCGAGGTGCGCAGAGGGCACCGCGAGCAGCACGTAGTCGGCACGCCGGATCGAGCTGCCCGCGGGCTCGATCCGCAGCTGCTGCGGCAGCTCGACGCCCGGGAGGTAGCGCTCGTTCTCACGGCGGGCGTCGAGCTCCTCGGCCTGTTCGCTCGTCCGCGTCTGCAGCGTCGTGCGGACGCCGCCGCGCGCGAGCAGCACCGCGATCGCCGTGCCGAACGAGCCCGCGCCGATCACGACCGCGCGCCGCAGGGCGGGCGGCGGCGCGGGCAGCGTCGGTCCTCGGCGGTCGGCCATGTCCCTGTGGATAGCACCGCCGGGCGGTGATCGTTACTAGGCGGTGTGTGCGATCAGCCGCTCGCCGAGTGCTGCGCCCGCGTGTTCGAGTTCTTGCGCCGTCGACGCGGCCAGCAGCACCTGAAGGTCGAGGATCCTCTGGCCGAACAGGTCGAGCGCGACGGTGCCGCAGATCGCGTGGGCCGGCACTCCGGCCTGACGGGCGCGAGTTGCTACCTCGCCGCAGATCTTGCCCTCGAGCGTCGTCGCGTCGATCCGGCCCTCACCGGTCACGATGCAGCGCGATGCGCGCATGCGAGCGTCGAAGTCGAGCGCGTCGAGCACGAAGGCCGCGCCGGGCACGAGCTTCGCGCCGTACGTCGCCCAGAGGCCGCCCGCGAGGCCACCCGCGGCGCCGGTCATCGGCACGCCGCGCGGGTCCTTGGGCAGCGTCGCGGCGAGCCGGTCGAGCCGGTGCTCGAGCTCCTCGACCGCGGAGTCGTCGGCGCCCTTCTGCGGCGCGAACGTCGCCGCCGCCAGCTCGAACGGGGTGCGAACGTCACAGAGCACCACGAGCCGCGCGTGGCCCAGCCCGCCGGCCTCGTCGATCGCGGCGATCGCTCCGGCGCCGCCGTCGGTCGACGCGCTTCCGCCCGCTCCGACGAGGATGACCTCGGCGCCGGCCTGAGCTGCCCCGGCGATCAGCTCGCCGGTTCCGCGCGTGGTCGATTCGAGCGCCGTGCTGGGAGTCGGCGTTCCGACCGTGCTGAGCCCGTCGGCCTCCGCGACCTCGACGATCGCGGTGCCGCCGTCCTCGATCAGCGCGAACCCGGCGCGGGTCTCACCGCCGAGCCGCGTCAGCAGCACCTCGAGCGTGCCTTCCCCGCCGTCGGCAACCGGGCAGAGATCGGGCGGCTCGAGTCCCGCGCGCTCGAGCCCGCGCCCGATCGCGGCCGCAACCTCGCTCGCGCGTAGTGTCCCTTTGAAGGAATCGGGGCAGACCAGGACGGGCGGCGGAACGGTCATGGTCCGATCGCCGAGACCGGTGCGATGTGGACGCCGTCTGGTCGTTGTCCGCCGCCACCGGTAGCGGTCACGACAACAAGCCCTTTCGGGGCACCGTGGCGGGATTGGTCGACGTTCGCGGCAAAGTCGACGAGCTGGCGTGCAGCCCGGTCAATCACCTGCTGATCGCCGGTCAGCTTGATTTCGAACGCGGCCCACCCCGCGGGCGTCTCGATGATGGCATCGACCTCTTGGCGCCCGCGAACCTCGCGCCAGGTCGAGACCGTTCCGGACAGCGGTTGGGCGTAGATTCGGAGATCGCGGATTGCCAGCGCTTCGAAATGGAACCCCGCCGCGCGCAGGTCGGCGAGCAGATCGCCTGAACCTACGCCGAGCGCCGCGGTGCCGAGCGAAGGGTCGACGAAGTAGCTGACCGGCGCCTGGCGCAGCTGGGTCCGAGATCGCATGTGCGGACGCCAGGACGGCGAATGCTCTGTCAATTTGAGCCGGTCGAGGGCGTCGAGGTAGGCGTTGACCGTCTCGCGAGCCGGCCCACCGTCGCCATCACCGGCGATGTCGACCCCCAACGAGCTCCGCTTCAGTGGCTGGCCGACGTTGCGCCCGAGCGCCGCCAGGGTGCGCCGCAGCTTGTCCGGTGCCCGCCGCGTGGTGCCGAGGCTGGGGATGTCGATCTCGACGATCTGCCCGAGGTAGTCCGCTAGCCAGGCACGAGCGACGTCCTCGTCCTGCCCGAGCAGCGCCGGCCAGCCTCCGACCACGATCCGCTCCATGATCTGCGGAACCGATACGGCCGTGGCGGCCGCGCGTTGCGGCTCACCCCGGAGCAAGCCCGCCAGTGACACCTCGCCGGTCGAGTGACCGGACTCGAAGAGGCTCATCGGCCGCATTCGCAGCGTTCCGATCCGTCCCGCTCCCGAGTGAAGCTCGCGGGCATCGGTCGGGGTCGCGGAGCCGGTCAGGATGTAGCGGCCCCGCTCCCGCGTGCCATCGACGTGCCGCCGGACGTGGTCCCAGATCGCCGGCGCGCGCTGCCATTCGTCGAACAGGATCGGTGCTTCCTGTGTGAACAGGCTGTCGGGGTTGAGGTCGAGCAGGCCTCGCGCGTTTGCGTCGGTGTCGAACCGAACCACACTGTTCGCCTTGCGCAGCGCGGTCTCCGTTTTTCCGCAGCCCTTGGGACCGTCGATCAGCACGGCACCGATCGCGCCGAGGCGAGTAGCAAGTTCGTTGTCGACGAGGCGAGGCCGGTAGTCGAGCACAGACAAAGTCTACAGAATTTCCACTCTGAAATAGACAATTCCTCCCGATCGAGGCAGGCGTTTCTTCCTGCACCTGTCCGGCGTTACGGTTACTCAGTGGCAGACAAGAGGATCTACGAGCTGGACGGGATCGAGGTCTCGTTGTCGAGCCCCGACAAGGTCTACTTCCCGCGGGCGGGCGTGACCAAGGGCCAGCTCGCCGACTACTACGTCGCCGTATCCGATCACATCCTGCGCCACCTGCGCGAGCGGCCGACGGTGCTCAAGCGATACGCCGGCGGGATCGAGGCCGAGCCCTTCTACCAGAAGCGCGTTCCGGCGAAGCGGCCGGAGTGGCTGGAGACCTGCGTGCTGAGGTTCCCGTCCGGCCGCGAGGCCGAGGAACTCGTGCCGGTGAAGGCGGCGACGCTCGTCTGGGGCACGTCGCTCGGCAACATCGACTGGAACCCGCACCCGGTCCGGCGTTCCGATCTCGACCACCCCGACGAGCTGCGGATCGACCTCGACCCGCAGCCGGAAGCACCGTGGTCGCGCGTGCGAGAGGTGACGATGATGGTCGGGGAGCTGCTGCGCGAGCACGGCCTCATCGGCTACCCGAAGACCTCCGGGTCACGCGGGATGCACGTGCTCGTCCGGATCGAGCAGCGTTGGGGCTTCGACGAGGTCCGCCGCGCGGCGCTAGCGGTCGCGCGCGAGGTCGAACGGCGCGGTGACGGGCTGCTCGCGACGTCGAAGTGGTGGAAGGAGGAGCGCCCGCCTGGTGCCGTGTTCCTCGATTACAACCAGAACGCGAAGGACCACACGACCTGCGCGGCCTACTCCGTGCGGCCGGTCGCCGACGCGCGCGTGTCGGCGCCGCTGACCTGGGATGAGGTCGCGACGGTCGAGCCGGAGGACCTGCGGATCGACACGATGGCGGCGCGGATCAAAGCGGTCGGCGACCCGTCGGCGGCGATCGACGACGCTCCCGGCTCGCTCGACCGCCTGCTCGCGCTCGCCGACACCGACGAGTCCGACCGCGGCCTCCCCGACGCGCCCTGGCCGCCCCACCACCCCAAGGGCGAGCGCGAGCCGCCGCGCGTCCAGCCCTCGCGCGCGAAGCGGCCCTCGCCCTAACTCGGCGCGAAACGCCGCGGATCGCGGCAGATCGCGCCGAGTTGCGCGACAGGCCGGCTCAGAACTCGACCACGATCGTGGTCCCGGAGGCGCCCGAGTCGACCGCGAGCGACCCGCCCGCGAGCTCGACGCGCTCGCGCATACCGACGAGGCCGAGGCCGGCAGTCGGAGCTTCCGGGTCGAAGCCGTGGCCGTCGTCGCGAACCGAGATCCGCAGGCTTCCGCCGCCCGCGTTGACGTCGATCCAGATCGTGCTTGCGGCGGCGTGGCGCACGGCGTTGCCGATCGCCTCCTGGATGATCCGGTACGCCGCCGCCTGGCGGTCGGCGCTTTCCTCCGCCGGCGCGCCCTCGACCGACAGCACGACCTCTGGCGCGCCGCCCGATGAGCGCTTGCGGATCAGCTCATCGAGCGCCGCGTCCCAGCCGAGCTCGTCGAGCGTCGCGGGTCGCAGGTCGGCGATGATCGCCCGCAGCGACGAGATCTCGTCGTCGATCAGCGCTACCGACCCGTGGACCGCCTCAGAGCAGGCCGGTGATCCGTCGGCTTCCGTGCCGGCCCTGGTCGTCAGCATCAGCCTGATCGCCGCGAGCCCCTGCAGCGTCTGGTCGTGAAGCTCGCGCGCCCAGCGCCGCCGCTCGGCGTCGGCGGCCACGACCGCGTCCTGAAGCCGCTCGCGGCGCACCGAGCGCGCGATCGTCACGCGCGTCGCGGCGCTCGCCGCGTACGTCTCGAGGATCTCGCGGTCGGCATCGGTGAATGGCGCCCGGCCGGAGCGGAATGCGACCAGCACGCCGATCGACTCGCCGCGGTAGATCATCGGCACCATCAGCACGGCCTCCGGGAAGGACACGCCCAGCGACGCCCACGTCTCGACGTCGTCCTCCTGAACGTCGGCTGCGATCACAGAGGCGGCGGACTCGCGCCGGTCACCGGACCACGCCGCCACGCGCAGCGTCTCGTCCTCCCGCAGCAGGATCATCAGCGTCTGCGACTCGGCAAGCGGGCGTCCGCGCTCGGCGATCAGCGTCAGCACGTGATCGAGCTCGAGGTCGCTGCCGATCGCCTGCGCGACCTCGCGCGTCGCCCGGTGTGCCCTCAGTGCCCGCGCGACTTCGACGCGATCGTGCTCGCTGCGCTCGTAGAGATCGGCGTTGCCGATCGCGATCGACGCCCATCCGCTGAGCAGTGACAGCAGCCGTTCGTGCTCGCCGGTGAAGGCTCCGTCCTCCTGCTCGGCGCAGTAGATGACGCCCCAGGCCTCGTCGCCGACGAGCACCGGCACGCCGAGGAACGAGCGCATCGGCGGATGGCCTTCTGGGAACCCGGACGAGTCGGCGTGCGCCGCGATGTCGTCGATCCGGACCGGGGTCAGCGCACGGATCACGGTCCCGAGCACGCCGCGCCCCGTCGGTCGCTCACCGAGCAGGCCCTGTTCGCCGTAGTCGATGCCGTTGGCGACGAACCGCGCGAACTGCGAGCGGTCCTCGTCGAGGATCCCGATCGCCGCGTAGCGACCGCCGGTCAGCTCGCGCGCGGCTTCGAGCAGCTGGGAGAGGACCGCCTCGATGTCCAGCACCCGGACGAGCGACTGGGACATCGCGAGCAGCCGGTCGAGCTGGCGCCGCTCGAGGGTCGTTGTCGCTTCCACACCCTCACCGTACTGCGGCAAATCACGGATCGAGATCGTCGGACGTCCCCGATTGTGCGCGGCCTGGCCTTTACCGATCCTTCAGGAACGATGCTTGCCATGACCTCTCTCGAACTCGCGCGGCTCCAATTCGGCGTCACGACGGTCTTCCACTTCTTCATCGTCCCGATCACGATCGGCATCACGATGCTGGTGGCGGTCTTCCAGACCCTCCACTACAAGACCAAGGACCCGGTCTACGAGCGCGCCACCTTCTTCTGGGGGAAGCTGATGCTGATCGGCTTCGCCGTCGGCGTCGTCACCGGCATCGTCCAGGAGTTCCAGTTCGGCATGAACTGGTCCAACTACTCGCGTTACGTCGGTGACATCTTCGGCGCCCCGCTCGCGATGGAGGCGCTGCTGTCGTTCTTCCTGGAGTCGACCTTCATCGGCGTCTGGCTGTTCGGCCGCGGCCGGATCAGCCCGAAGCTGCACCTGATGTCGATCTGGCTGCTCGCCGCCGGCACGATGATCTCCGCCTACTTCATCATCGCCGCGAACTCCTGGATGCAGCACCCGGTCGGCTACACGTTCAACGAGGCGACGAACCGCGCCGAGCTGACGTCGATCTTCAAGGTGCTGACGAACTCGACGACGCTGCTCGCCTTCCCGCACACGATCCTCGCCGCGTGGGCGACCGCCGGCACGCTGATCCTCGCGGTCTGCGCCTACCACATGCTCAAGGGCCGCGACGTCGAGTTCTTCTCGAAGTCGGCGAAGGTCGTGATCCCGTTCGTGATCTTCGGGTCGGTCGCGACGATGATCGTCGGCCACTTCGACGCGCAGCTGATGACCAAGCAGCAGCCGATGAAGATGGCCGCCGCCGAGGCGCTCAAGGAGGACGAGTCGGGCTGCGTCGGAATGTCGATCTTCGCGGTCGGCCCGCTCGAGCGCAGCCCGCAGGAGATCACGACCAACATCAAGGTCCCATGCGTGCTCGGCCTGATGGCCCACAACAGCTTCGACACGACCGTCCGCGGCGCGAACTCGATCGCCGCCGAGTACGCCGCGAAGTACGGCGGCAAGCCGGACGACTACGTGCCGTGGATGGGCGTCACCTACTGGATGTTCCGCGCCATGATGGGCGCCGGCATCCTGATCGCGCTGCTGTCGATCACGGCGCTCTTCAAGCTCCGCAAGGGCACGCTGCACGAGAGCACGAAGCTGCTCAAACTGCTCGTCGCGGCCGCCGCGCTGCCGTTCATCGCCAACTCGGCCGGCTGGATCTTCGCCGAGATGGGACGCCAGCCCTGGGTCGTGTTCGGGCTGTTCAAGACCTCCCAGGCCAACTCGCCGACGGTCAGCTCGGCGATGGTCCTGACGACGCTGATCGGCTACACGCTGATCTACACGATCCTCGGCGTCGTCGGAGCGAAGCTCTGGATGAAGGAAGCCAAGCACGGGCCCGACGACGAGATCCTGCCGGCCCCGCCCGACCGCCCCGACCTCGTCCTGACGTATTAGTCGGCCAAGTCCGAAACGAGAACCTGTCATGACCTCCACCATCATCGCCACCACCGGTCTCCAGACCACGTGGTTCCTGCTCATCAGCATCCTTTGGCTCGGCTACTTCGTGCTCGAGGGCTTCGACTTCGGCGTCGGGATGCTCGTCCGCGCCGTCGGCAAGGACACCGAGGGCAAGCGTGCCGTGATCCACACGATCGGCCCCGTCTGGGACGCCAACGAGGTCTGGGTGCTGACCGCCGGCGGCGCGACGTTTGCCGCCTTCCCCGAGCTCTACGCGACGCTCTTCTCGGCCGCGTACCTCGCCCTGTTCCTGATCCTCTTCGCGCTGATCGCTCGCGGCGTCGCGTTCGAGTTCTGGGGCAAGGCCGAGAGCGACGGTTGGCGCTCGACCTGGGAGTGGTCGCTGATTCTCGGCTCCGCGCTCCCGGCGCTGCTCTGGGGCGTCGCCTGGGCCAACATCATCGCCGGCCTGCCGACGAAGATTCTCGACGGCAAGGCCGAGTTCGCCGGCACGCTGCTCGACTTCCTCAACCCCTACGGGCTGATGGGCGGCGTCGTCACGCTCGTCCTGTTCCTCGCCCACGGTGCGGTCTTCCTGACGCTGCGCACGCACGGTGAGGTCCACGACCGCGCCGAGGCGCTCGCGAAGAAGCTGTCGCCGGCGGCCGTCGCCGTCGTCGCGATCTTCGCCGTCTGGACGATCGCCCGCCAGTCGGGCACCGACGAGGGCGTGCAGATCCTGTCCGCGATCAGCCTCGTCGCCGCAGCCGCCGCCGCGATGGCAGCGGTGGTGCGCGTCGGCAACAGCGCCGGCCAGGCGTTCGGTGCGACCGCCGCGTCGATCCTGCTGCTGTTCATCGGGATCTTCATCGACGTCTTCCCGAACGCGATCGTCGGCCAGGGCGATGACCCGACGCTGACGCTCTCGGCGGCATCGTCGACGCCGTACACGCTCAAGGTGATGACGGTCGTCGCGGTGATCTTCGTGCCGATCGTGCTTGCCTACCAGGCATGGACCTACTGGGTGTTCCGTGCGCGGATCGGCGCCGAGGACTTCGGCGACGTCCGTTCCCCGCTCGACCTGCTCGCCAAGGACGGCGAGGAGGCGGCACCCGAGCCGTCATGACCACCGCGGGCGGCCGCCTGTGAAGCCGGTCGACCCGCAGCTCCTCAGGGCCAGCAGGCCGGCGCGACTGCATCTGATCGCGACCGGCCTGCTCGCTGTCTGCGCCGCAGGCGTGATCGTCGCCCAAGCCGCGCTGCTGGCGCGCGTGATCGCGCGCGGGGCCGCAGGAGCCGGGCTCGGCGAGCTGACGGGGACGATCGTGCTGCTCGCCGTCGTGCTGGTGGCGCGGGCGGCGATCGACGGGTCGTTCGACGCGCTCGGGCGGTTCGGCGCGGCGCGCGTGATGAGCGACCTGCGCGGCAAGCTCGCCGCGCACGTCCTCGTCCGCCGGCCCGGGGTCGAGGGGCAGGACCGCGCAGGCGCGCTGTCGGCGCTCGCCGTACAGGGCGTCGACGCGGTCGAGCCCTACTTCGCACGCTTCCTGCCGCAGCTCGCGCTCGCGGCTGCCGTCCCGCTGACGGTTCTCGTCCTCGTGCTGCCGCGCGACTGGATCTCGGCGCTGATCATGATCCTGACGCTGCCGCTGATCCCGTTCTTCATGGCGCTCGTCGGCTGGGCGACCGAGGCTCAGACCGAGAAGCGCTGGCGCACGCTGACGCTGCTCTCGGCGCACTTCCTCGATGTTGTCCGCGGCCTGCCGACGCTCCGCGCCCACGTCCGCGACGGAGCCCAGGCCAGGCAGATGGAGGACGTCGGCGACCGCTACCGCCGCGAGACGATGGCGACGCTGCGGATCGCGTTCCTCTCGGCGCTAGTGCTCGAGCTTCTGGCGATGATCTCGACAGCGCTCGTCGCCGGTGAGATCGGCGTCCGCCTCCAGGCAGGCAAGCTCGGTCTCGAGGACGGACTGTTCGTGCTGCTGCTGGCGCCGGAGCTGTACATGCCGTTGCGTCAGGTCGGCGCGCAGTTCCACGCGAGCGCCGACGGGCTCGAGACCGCCGGCGCGCTGCGCGAAGCGCTCGCGACGCCGCCCTCGGTGCAGGATCGCCCCGGCGCGGTGGCGCCTGTGCCCGATCCCACGACCGAGCCGATCGTCTTCGAGCGGGTCTCGTTCAGCTACCCGGGTCGAGATCTCGAGGTGCTCGATGGTGTCGACCTGCGGCTCGAGCCTGCCGTCACGACGGCGCTCGTCGGGCCGAGCGGCAGCGGCAAGTCGACACTCGCGGCGCTGCTGCTACGGCTGGCGGATCCCGGGGCGGGGACGATCCGTTGCGGCACGACCGACCTCCGCGACGTAGCGCTCGCGGACTGGCGCTCGATCTGCGCGTACCTGCCGCAGCGAGCACGGATCTACGCCGGATCGGTCGCCGAGAACCTGCGGCTCGGTCGTCCTGGCGCGAGTGAAGACGAGCTCTGGGACGCGCTCCGCGCCGCCGGCGCCGGCGAGCTCGTGAACGACCTTCCCGATGGTCTCGAAACGCGGGTCGGGGAGGGCGGCCGCACGCTGTCGGCGGGGGAGTCGCAGCGGATCGCGATCGCCCGTGCGTTCGTCCGTGACGCTCCCCTGCTCGTGCTCGACGAGCCGTCGGCGCATCTCGACGAGGAGAGCGCTGCCGTGGTCGACGCTGCGCTCGACCGCCTGCGGAACGGGCGAACGACGCTGCTCGTCGTCCACCGGCCCGCGCTTGCCGCCCGTGCCGACCGGGTCCTGCGCGTCGCGCCCGGCGGTGTCGTCACCGAAGGAGCGCCGGCGTGAGCGCTTTGAACGATCGCTATGGGCCGCTGCGCCGCGCCGCCGCCCAGGCGGCGCCGCGGCGCAGGCGCATCGTCCTGGCCGTCGTGCTCGGCACCGCGGCGGTCACCGCCTCGATGGGGCTGCTCGCAGCCTCCGGCTACCTGATTGTCTGGGCCTCCGAGCAGCCGCCGGTGCTGCAGCTCTCGACCGTGATCGTGATGGTCCGCTTCTTCGGCACGAGTCGCGCCGTCCTGCGTTACGCCGAGCGCCTGATTTCGCACGATCTCGCCTTCCGGCAGCTCGCAGACCTACGGACAGCGTTCTTCGAGAAGCTGATCCCGCTCGTCCCCGGGTCGCTCGGCAGCGTCCGCGGCGCCGACCTCTTGAGCCGCTTCGTCGCCGATGTCGACCGGCTCCAGGATCTCTACCTGCGCGTGCTGCTGCCGCCGCTGATCGCGGTCGGGACGATGGTCGTCGCGGGCGTGACCGCAGGGGTCGTGTCGCCGCTCGCGGGAGCCGTGCTCGCGGCCGCGATGCTGCTCGGTGCGACCGCCGTGCCGTGGGCCGTGTCCGCGGTCGCACGCTCGGCAGGACGCCGGCAGCAGGCCGTACGGGCGGAGCTGGCGACCGAGTTCGTCGAGTCGATCGACGGCTCGGCCGAGCTCGCATTGCTCGGGCGCTCGCAAGAACGGCTCTCGCGGCTCCAGGCGATCGATGACGAGCTTTCACGGCTGATCCGCCGTGACGCGGTCGCCGGCGGGCTCGCGACAGCACTCGGATCGGTGGTCTCAGGTCTGGGCCTGATCGGGGTGCTGCTCGCGGTCGTCCCCGAGGTCGCCGGAGGCGGCCTGCGGGCGCCGCTGCTGGGGCTCGCCGCGCTGCTGGCGCTGGCAGCGTTCGAGGCGATCTCGACGCTTCCGGCCGCAGCGCAGCAGCTCGCGGCCTGCGGCGCCGCAGCCACCCGGATCGAGGAGATCACGGAGATGCCCGTGCTCGTGCCCGAGCCGCACGATCCCGTGGGATTCCCCGAGGACGAGCCGGTCGTCGCTGCCCGCGGTGTCACCGTCAGCGGAATCCTCGACCGGGTCGACATCGAGCTCCGGCCCGGCAGAGCCGTGGCGCTCGTCGGCCCGAGCGGGTCGGGCAAGACGACGCTCGCGCGGCTGCTCGTGCGGTTCGCCGACCCTGACGCCGGAGCCGTCACGGCCGGCGGCATCGACGTCCGCCGGCTCGCGCAGGACGAGCTCCGCGGCAACGTGCTGCTCTGCGCGCAGGACGCGCACCTCTTCACGACGACGATCGGCGAGAACGTGCGCCTCGCCCGGCGCGACGCCACCGACGACGAGCTGCTCGCCGCACTCGAGGCGGCCGGTCTCGGTGACTTCGTCCGCGCGCTTCCCGATGGTCTCGACACGCTCGTCGGCGAGGACGGCGCGCAGCTCTCCGGTGGCCAGCGCCGGCGCCTGATCGCGGCGCGCGGGGTCGTCTCCGGTGCTCGCGTCGTCATCTTCGACGAGCCGGCCGCCCATCTCGACCCGGTAGGCGCCGAGGCGATCCACCGGCGCCTCTGTGCCGAGCGCGAGCACGATCGCGCCGTGCTCGTGATCGCCCATGCCCTGACCGGGCTCGACTGCTTCGACGAGGTCGTCGTGCTCGACGGCGGCGCTGTCGCCGAACGCGGCAGACACGCGGAGCTCGTCGCCGCCGGCGGCCGTTACGCCGAGCTCACGCGAGATCAAGCCGCCGCGCTCGGCCGGCCGCCCTCCACAGGTACGATTGACGCATGAGCGACGGTCAGGCACTTCGGGTCGTGATCGCAGGCGGTGGGATCGCCGCGGCGGAGCTGTCACTGGCGCTCGCCGACCTCGCCGGCGACCGGGTCAGCGTGACGATCGTCAGCCCGGGGGACGACCTCGTGATGCGCCCGTTCCACCCCGGCGAGGCGTTCGCGGTCCACGCCCGCAGCCACTACCCGATCGCGGCCCTGACGGCCAAGAGCGGCGCGAGCCACGTCGACGCGCGCGTTGCCTCGATCGACACGCAAACGCGAGAGGTGCGGCTCGAGAACGGCAGCGCGCTCGGGTACGACGTGCTCGCGCTGACGATCGGCGCGCGCGCGGTCAACCCCTACAAGCAGGCGATGACCTTCCGCGGTGACCGCGTCGCGATCGCTTACGCCGGCCTGCTCTCGGACATCGAGCAGGGTTACACGACGTCGGTCGCCTTCGTCGTGCCTCCTGGGATGACCTGGCCGCTGCCGCTCTACGAGCTGGCTCTGCTGACGGCCCGCGAGGCGGGCGCGATGGGTGTCGACCCGGAGCTGCTGCTGCTCAGCCCCGAGCCGCGTCCGCTCGCGGTCTTCGGCCCGTCGGGCAGTGCCGCGGTCGGAGATCTGCTCGAGCACGCCGGGATAGCGTTCGCGGGCGAGGCCGACGTCGACGAAGGCTCCGCGGGAGTCTTCGCGACCGCGGGCGGCAGGCCGCTCGAGGTGCAGCGCGTCGTCACGATCCCGGTGCTCGAAGGGCTCAGGCTGCCGGGGGCGCCGGCGGATCCGCACGGCTTCATCCCGATCGACGACAGCTGCCGTGTGCGCGGCGCCGAGCACGTCTTCGCAGCCGGCGACGGCACGACTAACCCCGTCAAGCAGGGCGGGATCGCCTGCCAGCAAGCCGACCTGATCGCCGAGCAGATCGCCCAGCTCGCCGGAGCCGACGTGACGCCCAAGCCGGCGCGACCGGTGCTTCGCGGCAGGCTGATGACAGGGCGCGCGGTCCGCTACATCTCAGATCACGACCCGGCCGGCGGCGAGTCCGAGCAGCCGATGCTGTTCGCCGCCCACCGCAAGGTCGACGGGCGCTACCTCTCGCCGTGGATCGCCGAGCTCGACGGCATCTCACTCGGCGAGCACGAGGCCCACGCCGACGACGGCGAGTCGGTCGCCGTCGCGGTCGAGGTGGCGCAGGGCGACACGCATTAGCCGCCTGCGCCGCCGGTAGTTTGCGAGCCGTGAACCGCCGGACCAAGATCGTCGCGACCATCGGGCCGGCGAGCGCCGATCCCGAGACGCTGGTGCGGATGGTCGAGGCCGGGATGGACGTCGCCCGGCTGAACTTCAGCCACGGCACGCACGAGCGTCACGCCGAGGTCGCGGCGATGGTCCGTGACGCCGCCGGGCGCGCCGGTCGGCCGGTCGCGCTGCTCCAGGACCTGCCGGGTCCGAAGCTGCGGATCGGGATGCTCGCCGAGGGCAGGGTCGAGCTCGGGGTCGGGGACACGGTCCTGTTCAGCTGCGGGCCCGACGCCGACGAGCAGCAGGGGTCGGCGTCGCACATGACCGTCAACTGGGAGGGCCTTCCGCGAGCGGTCAGCGTCGGCGAGATCTTCTACCTCGCCGACGGCTCGGTCCGGCTCCGGGCGAGCGCGGTGCGGCCCGACGACGGCGAGCTCGAGGCCGAGGTCGAGATCGGCGGCTCGGTCGCCTCGCGCCAGGGACTCAACATCCCAGGGCCGGCCTCGGAGCTCGCGTCGGTCCCCGACGAGGATCTCGGCCACCTGCAGGCCGGGATCGAGATCGGCGTCGATGTCGTCGCGCTCAGCTTCGTGCGTTCTGCCGCGGATGTCGAGATGGTGCGCGAGCACACGCGTGTGCCCTTGATCGCGAAGATCGAGAAGCCGCAGGCGGTCGAGAACATCGACGAGATCGTCCGCAGCGCAGACTGCCTGATGGTCGCCCGCGGCGACCTCGGGATCGAGCTGCCGATCGAGGAGGTGCCGATCACGCAGAAGATGCTGATCGCGAGCGCCGGACGCCGTGCGCGCCCGGTCGTCACCGCGACCCAGATGCTCGACTCGATGGTCAACGCCTCTCGGCCGACCCGGGCCGAGGTCGCCGACGTCGCGAACGCGATCCTCGACGGCACCGACGCGGTGATGCTCTCCCAGGAGTCGGCGGTCGGCAAGTACCCGGTCGGCGCGATCGCGATGATGGCCGCGATCGCCGAGACGACCGAGCGCAGCGCCCCGTACCAGCGCTGGCTCGACAGCCGCGTCGACCACACGCGAAGCGACCCGTCGTACACGGTCGCGCACGCCGCCTGCAAGGCCGCGATCGACCTCGACCTCGACGCGCTGATCGTGCCGACGCTGTCCGGTCGCTCGGCGCGGCTCGTCTCCGCGCACCGCCCACCGGTCCCGATCTACGCGCTGTCGCCAGGGCGCGAGACCGTCCGCCGCTGCGGGCTGATCTGGGGCGTGCGAGCGGCGTCGATGCGCCGCCACGAGATCACCGAGGCGTTGATCTTCGACGCCGCGCACCGCGTCATCGAGCTCGGCTGGTGCAAGCCGGGTGACCGCGTCGGGATCACGGCCGGGCTGCCGTCAGGCCGGCCGGGGTCGACCAGCCTGTTCCAGGTCCAGACGTTGACCGGGGAACCGGGGCCGCCGGCTCATTGAGGTGGACGCTGGCTCCTCGCCAGCACGACCCCGGCGATCGCGACCGCGACCAGCATCACGTAGGCGACGAACATCTCCGGCGAGGTCCAGTTGCCCCATGAGCCGCCGACCGTGACGTAGGCCCAGGTCCGGGGCGCCGCACCGAGCGCTGTCGCGGCGCCGAAGACGCCGATCGGGATCGATGTCAGCCCGGCCGCGTAGTTGACCGAGTTGTACGGGATTCCGGGCATCAGCCGGGCGGCGAGAACCGACACGAAGCCGCGCTCGGAGACCCAGATGCGAAGGCGCTGGAGTCGCGGACCCTGCAGTCTCTCGACGGCGTCGTGGGCGATCGTCCGCGAGAGCAGGAACGCTGCGCAGGCGCCGGCCAGCGCCGAGATCATCGCAAGCGGGAAGCCGCCGGCCGTGCCGAACAGCAAGCCCGCGGAGATCGCGAGGAACGGTCCAGGGAAGAAGCACACGGTCAGCAGCGCCGAGGTGAAGAAGAAGGCGATCGGGGCCGCCTTGCCGAAGCCATCGACCCAGTCGCGCACCCGCTCGGCCGACACGTCACCGGACAGCAGCAGCACGGCGAACAGACCGCCGACGAGCGTGACGAGGGTCGCCACGCGCAGCAGCGCCGCGCGCCGGCCGACGCCTGCGACGGTGTCGGCCGCAAGCTCCTCGAGCTCGTCGACCGAGTCGTTCATGCCGATCCGCGGTCGGCGGCCCAGGCCGCCTCGGCGCGGCCGAGCTCGGTGACGGGCTCGTCGCCGTAGATCCACTCGCGCGCGATCCGGTGCCAGTTGTTCGTCGCCCGGAGCTGGCCGAGGACCGCGAGCGTGAGCCCTTCGAGCCGCCGGGCGAAGATGTGCTCGGTCGGCATCGTGACGTGGCGGATCTTGCCCCAGTACTCGCTGCGCGGGTCGCTGGCGGTGATCATCACGTCGGTCGCAAGCTCGGGGGAGAGCTGCATGTCGGCGTCGAGCGAGTACCAGCCGACGAGGTCGTGGAACTGGGTGATGATGTCTTCGCCGTTGTAGTGCTCGGGCTTGCCGATCCAGCCGCCTTCGTGCATGTGGGCGATCAGGTCGTCGCCGCGACCCTCGATGCCGTAGCGCTGGCTCTGCAGCTCGAAGTCGGCGGAGGCGCGGCTCATCCGCTTGAACAGCCCGAAGTCGAGGAACGCCATCCGCTGGCCGTCCTCCATCAGGATGCAGTTGCCGGGGTGCGGGTCTCCGGAGAACTGGAGGTGACGGTACATCGACCCGAAGAAGAAGCGGAAGATGATCTCGCCGTAGCGGTTGCGGTCCTCCTGAGAGTCCTGCTTGAAGTCCTCGAAGCCGCGGCCGCGGACGAACTCGGTGACGATCACGCGCTCGCGGCTCAGCTCGCGGATCACGTCGGGGATCACGATGAACGGATGCCCGCGGTAGACGCGCGCGAGCGCGTGCTGGTTGGCCGCCTCGAGCTCGTAGTCGAGCTCCTCCTCGACCCGTTCGCGGATCTCGCCGGCGACCTGCTTGACGTCGATCCCGGGGGCGACCGACTTCATCAGCCGCAGGATCAGTCCCATGTTCTGCAGGTCGGCGCGGACTGCGTTGTTGACGCCGGGGTACTGGACTTTGACCGCGACCTCGCGGCCGCCGTGGACGGCCTTGTAGACCTGTCCGATCGAGGCGGCCGCGATCGGCTCCTCGTCGAAGGAGTCGAAGATGTTCTCGAGCTTGTCGTCGTACTCCGTCTCGATCACCTTCTTCATGTCCTTGAAGGAGACCTTCGGTGCGGCGTCGCGGAGGGTCGCCAGCTTCTTCTGGAACTCCTCGCGGTGCTCCTCGGGCACGAGGCCGACGTCGAGGAAGCTCAACACCTGGCCGACCTTCATCGCCGCGCCCTTCATCGTCCCGAGCGCGGTGACGATCTGCTCGGCGGTCTCGAGCTGGCGCTTGGACATCGCCGCGGTCGCAGCCTCGTCGCTGCGGGCGACGTTCGCGGCGCGCGTCGCGGACTGGCGCACGGCCTGTCCGGCGGCGAGCGTGCCGATCTGCGCGGCACGAGCCCAGCGGCTCGTCGGGATGCGGTCAGCGTTCGCGCGGCGCCCGCGCCGGCGCTTCGGGGGGTTCTCGCCGGCCACCCGGTCAGCCCTCGGTCTCGACCTGGCTGCCGGGGACGATGTCGTCGCTCCCGTCGGGCCAGCGGACCCAGGCCTTGTGGCCGCCGTCGTAGTCGTCGCCGAGGTAGACGAGCGTCGCCGGCTCGCCGAGCGCGGTGCAGGGCTCTGAGCCCTCCGGCTCGAGGCCGCGCCAGCGCTGGATGAAGCCGTTCTGCGCCCACTCGTCGCGCACGGTCGTCTCCTCGATGTGGCCGGGGCGGAGCACCGTCTCCGGCGGCAGCGCCATCAGCACCTCCATGATCGAGTGCTTGAGGTCGGCGTATCCGGTCGACCCGGGCGCGCGCACGCCGCCGACCGAGCCCTTGAAGAGCGTGTCGCCGGTGAAGACGTTCGACGGGCCGCCCTCGGGGCTCTGCACCTCGATCGCGAGCATCCCGGCGGTGTGGCCGGGGATCGCGTGGGTTTTCACGCTCAGTCCGGCGATCTCGCGCGTCTCGCCGGCGTTCAGGGCCTCGAGGTCGGTGATGCCGGACTGCTCGGCGGTCTGGCCCAGCTCCTTGGGGTCGACCAGGATCGCGATCTGCGGCCAGCGCTCGCGGATCTCCTCTAGCTCGGAGACGTGGTCGTAGTGGTGGTGGGTCAGCAGCACGTGGGTGGGGGTGAGGTCGTGCCGCTCGACTGCGTCGTAGAGCGGCTGCATCGGCCCGCCGGCGTCGACGAAGAACGCGTCACCGCCGGGCTCCTTCGCAACGAGGTACGTGTTGGAGAGGAAACCTGGATGCATCGATCGCTCGAGGATCATTGGAAGCAGGGTATAGATGGAGGGCTATGAGCCAGCTCATCCACACCTGCTACCGGATCACCGACATCGAGCGGTCCGTCTCGTTCTACGCCCGCCTCGGCTTCGAGGAGCTGCGCCGGATGGACCTGCCGGACGGCGCCGTCAACGTCTTCCTGGGGCTGCCGGATGACGGCCCGCGGCTCGAGCTGACCTGGAACCCCGGCGTCTCGTCGTACGAGCTGGGCAGCGGCTACGGCCACATTGCGCTGACGGTCGGCGACCTCGACGCGACGCTCGCCGCGCTCGCCGAGCAGGGCATCGAGCCCGAGCGCCCGCCGTACACGGTGCGCGAGGGCGGCTCGCGCCTCTGCTTCGTGGGCGACCCCGACGGCTACCGAATCGAGCTGATCGAGCGCGGCGCGTAGGCGCGGCGCGCGCCGAGCTCTGAAGCGTTCTGCTTCGTACCGCAGCAAAACGCTTCAGAGCTCCGCGAGGACGCGGCGGATCTCGCCGCCGCGGTCGGCCTTCCAGCGAGCGTCCGTGATGCGCAGCACCTCGTACGCCTGCGCGTTCAGCGCGGCGTCACGCTCGGCGTCCTTCCTGGCGAAGATCGGCAGGAGGTGGTGCGGGCCGTCGACCTCGACGACGAGGCGGCGTTCGTGCCAGCAGAGGTCGACGTGGAACGGCGTGCCGTCGGGGAGGAGGAACTGCTCCTGCAGCAGCGGGGTCGCCGCGCCGGCTGCCGCCAGTTCGTCGATCACCTCGCGTTCGAAGCCGCTGCCCTCGAGCTCGTCCTGGGAGAGGATCGCGCGCAGCATCGCCGAGCCCTTCGCGTTGCGCGCCCGCCGGAGGCAGTCGACGATCTCGTCCTCGTTGAGCAGTCCGCGAAACGCGGCGCGCTCGCACACCCGCGTGAGTTCGCGCTTGGTCAGCACCCCGGCGAGGTCGACGATCGTGCGGGCGACCGTCGTCGTCGGCATCCCGCCGATCTTGCGGACGTCGAACTCACGGTCGGTAGTCGCCGACCGGAAGACGGTCAGCGCTTCGTGCCGCACGGTGCGCTGCGGCGGGATGCCGACCTCCGGAACACGCGGCGGCTGGACCGGCAGGTCGAGCTGCAGCGCGGCGCTGCGCCGGAACAGGTAGGCGCCACGACCTGCCTTGAGCAGCGCCGCCGCGTGCTGGGCGTGCATGTCGCTCCGCGCGTGGCCGACGGCGTAGACGCCTTTGGCGACCGGTCGCAACGAGCCGCGGCGCTTCATCCCAGCGATCTCGTTGCGCGAGAACCCCAGGCCGGCGACCTGCGCGGCGGTCACCACTCCGGACTGGGCCGACGCCAACTCGAAGAGCTGTGTGGCGTTTGACTTCCCACCGACGCAAAAGGCTTCAGAGCTCATGCCCTCCATAGGGCGTGAGCGCCGGAGATTCGCCCCTGTGAGCGGGCACAGCGTCCGCTGCCGGACCCTCAGCCCCCCACGAGCCCGTGCTCGAGCGCGTAGCGCACGAGCTCGGCGCGCGAGTGGAGGTCGAGCTTCTGCTGGATGCTGGCGCGGTGGGACTCGATCGTCCGCACCGACAGGAAGAGTTGCTCGGCGATCTCGGAGTTTGTGTGGCCGAGCGCGATCAGGCGGAGCACCTCCCACTCCCGAGCCGACAACGGGCCGTGGTCGGCGGGCACGTCGTCGGCGCCGGCCATTTCCGCCCCGAGACGCGGGTTGAGGAAGACCTGGCCGGCCGCGACAGCACGGACCGCATCGACGAGCTCGGTGTCGGCCGACTCCTTGAGCACGTAGCCACGCGCCCCGGCGCTGAGCGCAGTCCGCGCGAACGCGGCGTCGTCCTGCATCGTCAGAATCACCACACGCGTCGCCGGGCTGCGGTTGTGAAGCTCGGGCAGGATCGCCAGCGACGTCCGGCCAGGGCCGCCCGGCATGTTGAGATCGAGCACGAGCACGTCCGGCTTCTGCTCGGCCGCCGCTGCCAGCGCGCCCTCGACGTCGCCGGCCTCGGCGAGCACCTCGAAGTCCTCGACCTTCTCCAGCAGCAGCCGGAGCCCGGCACGGACGACCCCATGGTCGTCGGCGAGCACGATCGTCAACGGCCGGTCGGTCACGGAGGCAAGCCTAGGCGGATACCGTCACGGAATGAAGAGATCGGACCAGCTCGCCCCGCTGTCACGCGACCATCACCGCGCGCTTGCTGTTGCGATGTGGCTGCGCAAAGGCGCCGCCGACGCCCCCGCCCGCTTCGCCGAGTTCTGGGCGTCGGACGGTCCCCGGCACTTCGCGATCGAGGAGCAGGCGCTGACCCCCGAGCTACTGGCCAGCGACAGCGAGTGGTCAGCGGGCGTCGCGAGGATGGCCGCCGAGCACCGTGAGCTGGAGCGGCTCGCCGCGCAGCTGGCCGAAGGCGACGAGCAGGCCGGGCACGTCCTCGGCGAGCGGCTCGACGCGCACGTCCGCTTCGAGGAGCGCGAGCTGTTCCCGATGCTCGAGGACCGTGCCGACCGCGAGCTGCTCGGGCGCGTCGGCGCGAGGATCGTCGAGCTGCGAAGCCACTAGCCCGCGACCGGAAGCAGCGCCCGGACCGCACCGAGCACCGCGTCCCGCGCGTCATCCGGCGCGACCACCGCGGCGTCGCCGGCCTCGGCGAGCACCTCGCGGACCAGCCAGTAGGTGCCCTTGAAGGGGATCTGCACGATCACCGAGCCGTCGGCGAGCTCCTCGGCGACGCGGCGGTGCTCGCGTGACCACCGTGCCCGCTCCGGCGAGACCCAGACCTGGGCGATCCGCGACGCCTCGACTTCTCCGGTGCGCGCCCAGCCCTCGACGGCAGCCGCCGGATCGACGTCCTCGCGCGGCGTGAAGCCCTTGCGGGTTACCTTCGCGGACTTGACGCGGTCGAGACGGAAGTGGCGCACGTCGTCGCGCTCGGGGTCGAACGCGCCGATGTACCAGCCCTCGCGCCCGTTCATCAGCGCGTACGGCTCGATCACGCGCTCGGAGAACTCGTCCTCGTTGGCCTTGTAGTACTCAAGCGCGAGCAGCTTCTGCTCGCGGATCGCACGGGACACGACGGCCGAGATCTTCGAGTCGTCGCCGCCGGCGCGGGTCGCGACCTGGAGGCCCTGCTCCATCGGGTCGGCGCCGAGCGCGGCGACGATCTTCTCGCGCGCTGTCGAGAGCTCGACGTCCGGGATGTGGTCGCCGATCAGGTCGATCGCGGCGATCAGTGCCTTCGCCTCGACCGGCAGCAGCCGGGCCGGCTGCGCGAACGTGTCCGAGTAGGCGTCGGGGTCGACCTCGATCTTGCCGTCGTCACGCACGTCCGCGTAGAGCACGTAGGCGCCGCCGCCGAAGTTGACGACGTTAAGGACGTTGACGTCCTCGCGCAGCTCGGCTTCGGACAGCTGCAGCTGGTCGCACAGGTCCCGGACCTCGAGCAGCTCCTGCTTGCGGCCGGCGTCGATCAGGATCGACGCGAGCGTCACGAGCCGGGCGAACCGCTCCGGGCGGATCGGCGTGTCACGGCGACCGCCGCTGACGACCGGAGCCTCCGGCGCGCCCTCGGGACGGGCGACGGTCTTCGCCAGCGACAGCTCACCCTCGTGGCGCTCGCCGAGGAGCGCGACCCGCTCGGCGAGCTCCTGCTCGAGCTCCGGCGGCCCCAGGACGCGGACGTGCTCGCCGAGCCGCAACACCCACGAGAGCAGCTGGCGCGAAGAGGCGTAGGGAGTCGAGAAGACGATGTCGCCGCTGTCGTCGCCCGGCTTCGTGATCGTGCCGTGCGGCCCGAAGTGGCGCTCGACGTGCCAGGCGATCCGGCTCGAAATCCGCAGCTCGGCGGTGTCGACCGGGTCGCCGAACTGCCACTCGGCGCGCTGCGCGTAGGAGCGCGGGTCGAAGTCGGTCGGCCGCTTGAAGTCGTGCTCGGCCTTGCTCGCGTAGGCGATCTTGCCGCGGATCCGCGACAGCCGGAAGACGCGGATCGCACCGCGTTCGTGCGAGCGGCCGAGCAGGTAGAACTGGCCGCCCTGGAAGAGCAGGTGGTACGGGTCGACCCGCCGCGCCTCGGTCGCGTCGCGCTCCATCGTGTAGTAGTCGAACGTGATCGTCTTCGACCGGAAGATCGCGGTCTCGATCTTCTGCAGGTGCTGGGAGAGCTCGTGGCCGTCGGCGCTCGCGGTGATGCCGAGCGCGACGCCGCCGGATGGTGCCGGATCGGCGAGCGGGCTCGGCTTGCCCCAGGTGATCTGCTGCAGCGCGAGCCGCAGCGGCTCGGCGTAGGCGAACTCGCCGTCGAGCAGCGTCAGCGCGGTCCGCAGGCCGAACAGCTCGGCGTCGGTGAACTCGATCGCCGGAAGGTGGAAGGCCTCGGACCGCAGCGAGTAGTTCTCCTGCTCGGCGGCCCCGTCGCTCGGCCGGTCGACCGAGAGCCGGATGCCGAGCTGCTCGAGCTCGGAGCGGTCGGCATAGAAGCGCCGGGCGAACGCGTCCTCGTTCATCCCGCTGTAGCCCTCGACGTCGCGGCGGATCTCGAGCGCAGTCACCGGACGGCGCTCTGCCATCAGGTAAGAGATGAGCGAGAGCTGCCGGATCAGCTTCTCAGTGTCCTTCGCCATGTGCGACGAGCGTACGACGAACCCGGCGGCCGTGCTGGGGAGAATGTGACATCTGCCCGCTCTTTCGGTGAAGAAACGGCGGAGACGGCCACGTTGCACCGCCGCCGGAGGCGTACTACGGTGAGGTGGTGACACGCTTCGTCATGGTCGACGATGCCGGGGAGCTCAAGGATGCGATCGCGGCGCTGCTGCTCGCGGCAGGCATCCCTGTCACCAACGGCACCCACCTACCCGACCCGTCCGGGACCGCTGAGCGGATCGCGGTGCTGGAGTCTGCGGCGTCCGAGCAGGAGCTGGTCGCCGCGGTCCGCCAGGCGACGATCGGATTGCGGCGGGCCGCCGCGCTCGATGCGCCGACGCCCTCGGCGGGTACACCGCTGTCGCCGCGAGAGCGCGAGGTGCTGGAGCTCGCCGCGCGCGGCCTCACCGCCGACGGTGTCGCCGTCGAGCTGATCCTCTCGGTCGAGACCGTCAGGACTCACACCCGCAACGCGATCAAGAAGCTCGGTGCGCGCAATCGCCTGCACGCCGTCGTGATCGCGCTGCGCGCGGGCGTGATCTCGCTGCCCAAGGCTTGAGCGGGCGGACCCGGGCGTCAGGCGGCGCTGCGGTCGCGCCGGTCCTCGGCGCGGATCGTGATCGGCTGCTCGTCGGCCGCCGAGAAGTAGGCGCCGCCGCCGAGCGCGCGGTCGTATGACGACCACGTCTCGCCCGGCATCAGCTCCTTCTCGAGCCGGTCGAACGAGCCGAGCCGGCCGCCGAGGTTGTCCATCATGTGGACGAGCGTCGCCTCTCGTGTGCAGGGCACGACCGGCGAGCCGTGCTCGAGCTTGCCGTGGTGGGAGAGGATGATGTGGAGGATCGCCTTAGCGGTCTCCGCGGGGAAGTCGCCGAGCGCCTCGATCTCGCTGCGAACCCGGTAGTAGCCGAGCGGGATCTCACCGAGCAGCCGGCCCTCGTCGGTGAGGTCGATCGGCCCCTCGCAGGTGTACGCCTCGAGCTTGCCGATGTCGTGCAGCAGCGCCCCGCAGACGGCGACGTCGCGGTCGATGCCGGGGAAGACCGGCGCCGTCGCGCTGACCGCCTGCGCGACGGTCAGGCAGTGCTCGAGCAGGCCGTGGACGTAGGCCTGGTGGTAGCGCTTGGCGGCCGGCGCGACCCGGTAGAGCGCCCAAGTCTCCGACTGCTCGCCGAAGAAGACGCCGAGCAGCCGCACGATGTGCGGGTTCTCGACGGTCGCGACGAGGTCTCGCAGGTCGCGCTCCATCGCGCTCGCTCCACGCTCGGGGCCGTCGGTCAGCTGGTCGAGGTCGAAGCTGCCGATCTGCGCCGGACCGAGCTCGCTGATCGACACCTGGGCACCCCACTTCGGGTGGCGCTCGAAGCGCCCCGTGACATGGACCGGATGGCCGCCGCGGCAGAGCTCAGAGGACCGCGTGACGTCATCCCACACCATCGCCGTCAGCGCGCCGCTGCGGTCGCCGAGCGTCAGCCGCAGGTAGCTGGCGCCGTCGCGCTTGGTGCGCCGCTCGACCTCGCGGACGAGCAGGACCTGGTCGACCTGCTGACCGTCTTCGAACTCTCTGACGAGCACGGGCCGGACGGTGACAGTCCTCGCGGACGGACCCCGTGAGCCACCGTGGGCGCCCTGATCGGCTCTATCGTCGGCTCCGGGATGGTCCGGGAACGTGTCTTCGTGTTGGTCGCAGCGGTCTGTTTCGGCACCACCGGCACGGCTCGGGCGCTCGGGCCGGAGGCTTCGCCGGTGACCGTCGGAGCGGTCCGGATCGTGCTCGGAGCGGTGCTCCTGGCCGCCTGCGTGAAGTTCATGCGTGCGCGTTCTCACAGTGCCCCCTGGCCTCGCCTTGCGGTCATCGCTGGGGGGGTCGGAGTTGCGGCCTACGCGCTGACATTCTTCGCCGCGGTCAAGTCGACCGGTGTCGCCGTCGGCACCGTCGTCGCGCTCGGCTCGGCGCCGGTGATGACCGGGCTCGGCGGCCGCCTCACCGGCGACGCGCCGCTGCCGGCCCGGTGGGGCGCGTCGACTGCGCTCGCTGTGGCCGGGGTGGCGCTGATCGCGTTCGCCGGCGGCGACGCCGAGGTCAAGCCGCTCGGCGTGCTGCTCGCGCTCGGCGCCGGCGCCTCGTACGCCGGCTACACGCTCGCCGCCAAGCGTCTGCTCGACGTCGGCCACCGCTCCGAGGAGGTGATGGCGGCCGTCTTCGGTCTCGGCGCCGTCCTGCTCACGCCGGTGGTGTTCCTGGGCGACATCGGATGGGTGTGGTCGGCCGGCGGCATCGCGATGGCGCTCTGGCTCGCGATCGTCCCGACGACGCTCGCCTACCTGCTGTTCGCGGCCGGTCTGCGGCGGCTCGCAGCCGGCGAGGTCGCGACGCTGACCCTCGCCGAGCCGGTGACCGCTGTCGTACTCGCCGCGGTCGTGCTCGGTGAGCGCCCCGGCGTCGTCGCGATCGCCGGCGTGGTCACGGTGCTGGCCGGCTTGGCGCTGCTGGCGCTGCCGCAGGGAAGCGCCCGGCCCGGCCCGCAGGCGCCGGTACCATGACGCGTCCGATGCTCCGGATCGCAGTCCTCGCAACGTTCGTTCTCGCCGCCCTCGCGCCGGCCGCCTCCGCGCAGGGGGTGCCGGCCGACAGCGGCACCGTGCTGCCCGGAGTCACGGCGGCCGGAGTCGACCTCGGCGGCCTGACGCTTGCCGCGGCCGAGCAGAAGCTCACGACCGAGTTCGGCCCGCACGCCGCTCGCCCGCTCGTCGTCCGGGTCGCCGGCCGGCGGTTCGAGCTGAAGGCCGCCGACGCAAAGGTCACGTTTGACGCGCTGACGACCGCCAAACGGGCGATCCGGCTGAAGGAGGCGGGCGCCGTTCAGCTCAAGCTGACCTGGTCGGCCGACGCGCTGCAGGCGTTCGTCGCGGGGATCGCCGCCGATGTCGACCGGCCAGGCCGCGACGCGACGATGACGATCGGCCTCAAGAAGGTCACGGTCAAGCGCTCGCGCGCCGGCGCGGCCGTCCCGCAGAAGGAGATCGCCGGCAAGCTCGCCGAGCGGATCGCGACTCCCGGTTCGAGTGCGTTGATCGTTGCCAAGACGGCGCCGGTCCGCGCGGCCGTCAACGCGAACGACCTGCGCAACCGCCTCGGCGGAACGGTCATCACCGTCGACAAGAAGAACTTCAGGCTCCGCCTGTTCAAGCGGCTGAAGGTCGTCAAGAGCTACGGAGTGGCGGTCGGCCAGCCGGCGTACCCGACGCCGACCGGCCGCTTCCAGATCCAGAACAAGCAGATCAACCCGACCTGGTCGGTGCCGAACAGCCCGTGGGCAGGCGAGCTGCAGGGGACGACGGTCGCCGGCGGCGCCGCCAACAACCCGCTCAAGGCGCGCTGGATGGGGATCACGAACGGCGTCGGCATCCACGGCACCGGGCAGCCGTGGACGATCGGCTCGCGCGCCTCGCACGGCTGCATCCGGATGCGCGTGCCGGACGTGATCAAGCTGTACCGCCGTGTGCCGGTCGGCACGCCGGTGGTGATCCGGTAGGCACGAGCCCCTAGCCTGGAGGGCAATGTTCGCCGTCCGCTACCTGCTGCCGCTCGGGATCATCGCCATCGGCTTCTTGATCCTGCTTGTGTATGGGACCGACGAGATCGCGCTCTGGGGCTTCACCGCGATGCTCGGCGGCGGGCTCAGCATCTTCTTCCTCAACTGGCTCTTCCGGCTCGGCAGGTCCGGGGACGTGGAGCGCCAGCGCGAGGCCGCTGCCCGCGAGTTCCTCGAGAAGCACGGCCACTGGCCGGACGAGCCGCCTCCTCCCGGGCGTTAGCGAACCGAGGCGCTCGTCGAGCGCCTCGATCTTCGCGCGCGGGTGGGCGACCAGCACGAGGGTCCCGCGGGTCGACGCGACGAGCGCCGCCGCCGAAGCGGGCCACCGTTCGTCACAGTCGGTCGCGTCGACGAGCAGCGCCTCGTTGCTGCCCTCCGCCGGCAGGTAGAGCGTCGCGTGCTCGCCGCGCCAGCGGCGGACCTGGACCCCCTCGCCGAGGAGGCGTCTCACAACGGTTCGCGACGCGCTGCGGCCGTCCGCGAGCTCGGCGCGGAGCTCGATGCGGAGCGGGCGCAGGGAGCGCAGGGCCGGGCCGCCGGTTGCGGATGGTTTCGCCGGCTGCCAGGCGTCGCCGAGCGCCCCGGCCGTTGCCGCCTCGCTGCGCCAGACGCGGCCGTCGTCGTCGCGGAACCGGGCCCGCCACACCGCGGGCGGCGCGGGCTCGCGGGCGCCGCGCAGTCCGGTGGCGAGCGGAGCGCCGACGAGCGCGTCGGCGTCTGCGCGGATCTCGAGCACGCTGCGCAGCATGACGGGCCGGCTGCGAAGATCGCGGCATGAACCGCCAGATCAGGCTCGCCGCCCGGCCCACCGGTGCGATCAAGGACAGCGACTGGGAGCACCACGAGGCCGAGCTGCCGCAGCCAGGCGACGGCGAGTTCCTGGCACGCACGCGCTTCATCTCGCTCGATCCGGCGATGCGGGGCTGGCTCGACGACCGCCCGTCCTACATCCCGCCGGTCGGGATCGGCGAGGTGATGCGGGCTGGAACGGTTGTCGAGGTGATCGAGTCGCGCAGCGATCGGTACGCGGCCGGCGATCTGCTGGTCGGCTCGTTTGGCGTGCAGGAGTACGTCGTGAGCGACGGCAGGGGAGCGCGCAAGCTCGATGGCTCGCTCGATGTCTCGCCGTCGATCTACCTCGGCGCGCTCGGGATGCCGGGGCTGACCGCCTACTTCGGGCTGTATGAAGTCGGCGCGCTCAAGGACGGTGAGACGGTCGTCGTGTCGGGAGCGGCAGGCGCGGTCGGCACGGTCGTCGGGCAGCTCGCCAAGCGCCGCGGCTGCCGGGTGGTTGGGATCGCGGGCGGGCCGGAGAAGTGCGCAATGGTGGTCGACGAACTCGGCTTCGACGCTTGCGTCGACTACCGCTCGGATGACGTGCGGCGGGTGCTGCGCGAGCACTGCCCGGCCGGGATCGACGTCTACTTCGACAACGTCGGCGGCGAGATCCTCGACGCGGCGCTGGCGAACCTCGCGCGCGGCGCGCGGGTCGTGATCTGCGGCGCGATCAGTCAGTACAACGCCGACCCGACCGATCCGCCGACGGGCCCGGCGAACTACCTGGCGCTGCTCGTTCGGAGCGCGCGGATGGAGGGCTTTGTCGTCTTCGACTTCGCCGACCGCTACGCCGAGGCGTTCCCCGTGCTCGAGGCGGCCGTCGCCGACGGCTCGCTGAAGATCAAGGAGCACGTCGTCCAAGGCGAGATCGACGACTTCCCGCAGACGCTGCAGATGCTCTTCGACGGCAAGAACACGGGCAAGCTCGTGCTTGAGCTCTGAACCCGGGCGTGCTCTGCGACTTATGCCGCTCACAGCGGCACAAGTCGCAGAGCACGTCAGTCGAGGCCGCGCTCGCCGGCCCAGCGGGCGAGTTCATGGCGGCTCGAGAGCTGTGTCTTGCGCAGCACGGACGACACGTGGCTCTCGACGGTGCGCGGGGAGATCCCGAGCTTGAGCCCGACCTGCTTGTAGGCGTAGCCGCGAGCGATCAGGCGGAGCACGTCACGCTCGCGGTCGGTGAGCTGCTCGACCTCGGGGTCCACAGGCGCGGCCGGGGCGCGGCCGGAGAAGGCTTCGAGCACGAAGCCGGCCAGGCGCGGCGAGAACACCGGCTCCCCGGCCGCGACCTGCTCTATCGCGGCGACGAGATCGTCCGTTGAGATCGACTTCTCGACGTAGCCGCGTGCGCCGGCGCGCACGAGTGCGATCACGTCTTCGGGCGCGTCGGAGACCGAGAGCACGAGCACCTTCAGGTCAGGTCGCGCCGCGAGCGCAGCGTCGAGCACGCGCAGCCCGCCGCCGTCCGGCATGTGCACGTCGAGCAGGACGACGTCTGGCGCGGCCTTGCCGATCACCGCGATCGCCTCATCGACCGTTCCCGCCTCGCCGACGATCGAGACGCGACGAGCCAGCTCGGCACGGACACCGGCGCGGAGCAGCGCGTGATCGTCAACGAGGACGACGGTCGGGCGGGCACCCTCGCTCATGCGTCCACCGCCGGCAGCCGCAGCGTGACCTCGGTCCCGTCGGCCGTGCTCTCGATCGTGGCGCTGCCGCCGGCGTCGCGCATGCGGCCGATGATGGCGTCCCGGATGCCGCCGCGGTCGGCGGGCACGCTGGCCGGATCGAACCCGGGGCCGGTGTCACGGATGTAGACCGTCAGCGCGCCGTCAGCGGTGACCTCGGCGAAGACCTGGGCGCTGCCGCCGCCGTGGCGGGCCGCGTTGCGCAGCGCCTCCCGTGTCGCGTCGACGACCGGCGCGATCCGGCCCGTCGCCCACAGATCGCCGGCCGTCACCAGCTCGACGACTGCGCCGGGATGCTCGTCCTCGACCGTGCGAGTCGTGGAGCGCAACGCGTCGGAGAGCATCCGCGCCGTCCGGATGCTGCGTCCGGAGAGCCAATCGCGCAGATCGCGCTCGGTCGTGCGGGCCGTCGTGCGCACCGCGTCCGGGTCGTCGGCCTGCCGCTGGATCACGGCGAGCTGCTGGAGGACGGAGTCGTGGAGGTGGGCGGCGATCTGTAGGTCGGATCGCTCGCTGCGACGGTCGAGCAGCCGCTTGACGATGATCAGGCCCGAGAGGCCGAGGCCGAGGCTGAACACGATCTCGATTCCGCCGAGCGTGCTCGGAAGTAGACCTTGTGCTGCTCCGGCCCCCATCCTCGAGGAGATCAGGATCGACAGCGCGGTGAGCATGATGCCGAGCAGGAGCGGCAACGCCCCGCTCAGCGTTCCCGCTGCGCCGACACGCGTCATGCCACCGAGCTGCTGCCATGGCGTGCGACCGCTGGCGCTCGCCGCGAGCCACGCTTGGGCGACGGCAAGTCCGACCAGCGGTAGGCCCAACGCAAGTGCATCAACGAGGACGATCGGGAGCGGGTCGCCCTGCCAGGTCCAGACGGCTGCCCACAAGAGCGTGCCGAGCGCGGCGAGGACGAGCCACTTCGCATGCCCGCTGCGCGTCAGCTGTGCGAACTTGTCTCTCAGCGCAAGCAGTCCGTAGACCGATCCGATCAGGCCGATCATCGTCACGAGTCCTGTCCCATAGCTACTCGCGGAGAGATCGGGCTTTTCGAAGATCGACGCGATCAGCCCGAAGAGCGCGAGCGAACTCGCGACCAGCGCGATTCGGCGGGCCTCCGCCAGTTCCGATCGTTCGCGCCGGGGCGGCCGTCGGGTCATCACTCCGCTCGGCATGTCTAGCTCCCCGCTGCGTTGTTGGGCGCTCGCACGACACCGATGTTCTTCACGGTGCCGAGTCCGTTCACGCGAACGCCGGTTTGGGTGTCCCACGCTTCGAGTTGCCGCAACGTTGCGGCATCCGGGAGATCGGGCCGATCGGTCGTGTCGACGGTCGTCCAGTGCGAGGACAGCTCGTCGCGGGAGGGGCACGGCCCGGCTGCCTTACGGGCGAGTCGTGCGGCTTCGGGAACGCCTCCCTTCTTCCATGCGCGCCAGGTCACGAAGCGCTGATCGGATGGGGCGGGGAGCTGCCCGCGCACTTCGTTGGCCGGCCAGTCGGCGTTCGCCAGTTCCGGGTATTCATCGCCCTTCGCGGCGTACTCCTGTCCGAGTTGCTGGGCGCCGGGGGGATAGTCGCGGACGATGATCGCGGTGGCGGCGGTGAGGTCGAGTTCGACCCAGGGAGCGCCCTCCCGGACCTTTCGCGTCAGCTCGATCGGCCTGACGCTCGAGTCGCCGAGGACCGTCTGGCCGAACAGTGCAAGGTCGGCGGGAGCCGGTCGGTCGAGCGACGTCCTGATCGCGCCGGTTGATTCCGCCGGCACGACGTGGCCCTCCGGCGGATTGAACGCTGGGAACGCCCCTCGCTGGTTCTCGGCGACCGGAAGCAGCCCGAAGTCCCTGGCTGCGCGGGTGACCGACGCGATCGTCCGCGTGTCGTTGACCCAGGCCTCGGGCCGCTTCGCCTTGATCCGGAGGTTCACGCACCGGTCGCCCGGGAGCGCGACGACGACCCGGCCGGTGTCGCTGATCGCGCCGATCGACGTCGCCTTCGACCGGTCGAGTCGGGTGTCTCGGAGATCGACGAGGATCGATCCGAGCCCGCGTCGGTACGGCGAGGATTGCTCAGCGACCCTCGACGTCGCGGGCTTGACGATCAGCAGCCCGGACGACGGGTCGAGCAGTCCGGGGTCGCCGTTGGTCTGGGCAGCGCCCCAGCAGAGGGTCACCGTGACCACGCCGAGCGGTAGCGCGAAGCGCGGCCGGAGGGCGATCGCTGCGATCAGCGCGGCGGCGATCACGACCGCGATCCAGGACAGTCCGAACACGGCGAGGACCGAGGCGGCCGTTGCCGCGACTCCCGCGACCGCAACGGTGACCGCTGCGGTCGTGATCCACGGAAGTGCTTCGGCGAACGTCGCTTGCGGAATCGTCGACAGATCGCCGGAGGTCACCCGTGAGAGCCAGCGCACGCCGCCGATGAGGACAGCCGCGGCGATCCCGAGCGCAAGAAACGAGAAGAGCGCGAACAGGAGTCCGACGCCGATCGTGAACACGCCATCTTCTGCAAGCAAGAACATGAGAGCCGGAATGGTCGCGGCCAGGCCGCTCCGCGCCTACGCGGAATCGCCCGTACGCCGTCCGGGATGTCCCGGAGTTCGGTGCAACGCGCGGAACGCCTGCCGGCACGGATTACCCACCGAGACGGTGCGCGATCCGTGTCGACGCCTCGCTACGCCTGCCCGGTCGCCCGCAGCACGTCGGCGAACCACTCGACCGACGTGTCGAACCGCTTGTGCCCGGCGATCCGGTCGAACTCGATCACCCGCAGATCGCCGCCGCGCTCCTCGTCGTGGCCGACCACACCCGGCGTACCCGCGCCCGCCGCGTCCACGGCCACCTGCGCCATCGACGCGATCAGCGCGAGATCCTCGTCGCCGGCCGGGGCCGAGCGCGAGAAGTAGCCGGACTTCTGCACCATCGTCTTCTCCGCCCCGAGCCGATCCGCGAACTCGCGGCCGAACCACGCGCCAGGGTTGATCGTGTCGAGCTTCACATGGCCGAACGGGTCGCGCCCGACCTCGCCGCCGGCGGCCTCGATCGCCGCGACGATGTCCTCCACACCGGCGCCCTCCGACAGGAACACGTTGACGCAGCCGACCTCGTCCATCACGGCGCGCAGCCGCGCCGCCTCGGCGTCGAGGTCGACCGCCAGCTCCGGCACGTAGACCGCGTGGATCTGCCAGCGCTCCGGCCGCAGCCCCGCTGACGGCAGCCACTCCTGCGCCGCGTGCCACGCCTGGTAGTCGCGCGCGGCCGCTGCGGTCAGCCAGCCGCAGGCCCGGCCCATCACCTCGTGGACGATCAACATCCGCGGGTTCGAGCCGTTCTCGCTGATCACGTTCTGCGCGAACCGGCTCGCCTCGCGCGCCGCCGTGATCGCACCGAGCGACTGCGCAATCGGGACGATGTCGTTGTCGATCGTCTTCGGCAGCCCGACGACCGTCAGCTCGTAGTCGTGCTCGTGCAGGTAGGCGGCCAGATCGGCAGCCGTCGTCGACGTGTCGTCGCCTCCGATCGTGTGCAACACATCGATGCCGTCTGCCTCGAGCCGCTCGGCGCACACGGCCAGCGGGTTGGCGCCCTCGTCGACGAGCCCGCGCGCCACCAGGTCAGCGCTGTTCGTCAGCTTTACGCGGCTGTTGCCGATCGGGCTGCCGCCGAACAGCTTCAGGCGCGCCGCGCCCTGCCGGGCGTCGTGATCGAACACGAACGACGTCCCGGTCAAGAGCCCGTGGTAGCCGTGGCGGTACCCGACGAGCTCCACATCCGGAAGCTGCTCGCTGTAACGCTCGATCAGTTCGGCCACAGCAGCAGACAGGCACGGCGCGTGGCCTCCGGCAGTCAGGAGCGCGACGCGGCGGATCGGGCGGGCTGGCATGGGGCGTCAGCCTAACCGCCGGTCAACCGCGCGCAGCCCGGACGCGCACCGGCAGCCCGCCGCGCGGCCCGAGCGTCGGGCTCGTGTGGATCGAGAGCTCGTATCCCGGCTCGAGGTCGAGCCGGAACCGCTCCAGCATCTGCTCCCCGATCGAACGGATCTCGGTCTGGCCGAAGCGCATCCCGAGGCAGGTCCGCGAGCCGCCGCCGAACGGGATGTACGCACCCTTCTCGATCTGCTCGACGTTGCCGGGCGCGAACCGGTCAGGACGAAACTCCGAGGGCTCGTCCCAGACGTCCGGCAGGTGGTGGGTGATCCACGAGCTGTGGGCGATCGCCGCGCGCCCCGGCAGCGTGTGGCCGCAGCAGTGGAACGGATCGACCGACCGCCGCGGCCCGATCCACGCCGGCGGGTACGTGCGCAGCGTCTCGTCGATCGCGTGGTCGAGCACGAAGCCGGGGTCGCCTGCGAGTTCGGGGTTGCGCGCGAGCTCGTAGAACAGGAACGAGACGGTCGCCGTCGTCGTGTCGTGCCCGGCGAACATCAGCGTCATCACCTGGTCGCGCAGATGCGAGTCCTCAAGTTCGATGCCGCCGGCCGCCTGCAGGTCGAGCAGCAGCCCAAGCAGATCGTCGCCGTGGCCGTCGTCCGAGCCGGCGGCCCGTGCGCGACGCTCCGACAGCTCGCCGTAGATCAGCCGGTCGAGGCGGCCAGCCGCGGCGCGCATCCGGCGCCACGGCGTGCCCGGGCCGTGCGGAACCTGCGCAAGTGGGTGGACGCCATAGAAGCCGAGCGCGACCTCGAAGTCCCGAGCCGCCTGCCGGCCCCGCTCGCCGGCGTCCGAATCGAACCCGAGGAGCGCCTTGATCGCGACGCGGAGCGCCAGCTCGCGCGTCCAGTGCGCGAGGTCGAAGCGGTCGCCCGGGCGGAGCGCGCCGACCGCGGCGGCGACCTCGGCGTCGATCAGCTCCTTCGCCTTTGCGATTCGACCCTTCGTGAACGCGGGCACGAGCGCCATCCGGCTCGTGCGATGAAACGCGCCGTCGATCGTCAGCATCCCGTCGCCGAGCAGCGGGATCAGATCGGCGAAGCTGCCGTCCCGCCAGAGGAAGTTCTTCGGGTTCTCGAGCAGGATGTGCCGGTTCGCCTCCGGTCCGATCATCCAGATCGACTTGAGATGGAAGAGGCGAACGCTGACGACCGGGCCGTAGCGCTCGTAGTAGTCGAGCGCCATCCCGAGCGGGTCGCGGTTGAACGCGTTGAGCCGGCGCACGGAGAAGTCGCTCGGGCCCGGGGGATACGGCACCGTCGCCTCGCGCTCGTGGGCGAGGTCCCAGCGGATCCGCGCGGCCGGCGTGAGCGGCGGTGGCGGCGGTGGCGCCGGGATCACGGCTGCGGTTGACACAGCGTCAAGCCTAACTGGATCACTGGGCACCCCGACTGGGTCGGTTCTCGGGACTAGAACGGCAGCCAGTCGAACAACCAGGCGTCGCGGAGGTCGAGCATGTACCAGCCGGTCACAACCATGAACGAGCAGGCAGTAAGGATCGCGACGGTCCACCCGATCAGCGCCGCGAGGTCTCGAGCCTTCTCGAACAGCGTTGGCGGCTTGCGTTTGGCCCGCAGCTCGGTCATCGGAAGGCGTCCATCTCCTTGGACACGGAGTCTAATCCGCGGCCGGCCAGTCCTCCGGCGGCTCCGGCCACCGGGCCGAGGAGCGGGACGGCTCGGCGTTTCCCTTGCGGCACAAGGCACGACGAGGAGCGGGAGCGACGGGACTCGAACCCGCGACCTCCGGCGTGACAGGCCGGCGCTCTAACCAACTGAGCTACGCCCCCGAGCGATCGGGACGCGGAGCGTAGCGAAAAGCCGTGCCGGTTCAGGGGACGCGCGTGACCATGCTCCTCGCACCGCGTTCAGGTTCCATGTCCACTTTCGCTCGCGCCACGGCCCTCTCGCTCGTCGCACTCGCGCTGCCGCAGGCCGCCTCCGCCGACAGCATCCAGAAGATCAAGCCGATCGCCACCGGTGGCAAGACCCTCGAGGTCGCCGGCCTGGCGACCGGCAGCAGCGGACGGCCTGCGGCGCTGCTCGTCGACCGCCGCACCGGTGCGGTGACGCTCTGGCGCGGGAACGAGGGCGCGGCGACAGTGTCGAGGCAGAAGATCGCGACGATCGAGTTCGGCATCCGCCCGAACGTCCTCCGGGCAGCCGGAAAGACCGGCCTGCTGACCTACTGGCGCGAGTACCGCGGCGAGCGCGAGCGGATGATCGTCGCGTCCGGGGACCGCCTCCAGACCCGCCAGCGGTTCGACGGCTACGACGTCGTCGACATCGCGGCGGCACCCGACGGCCGCGCCGCATTGCTGCTCCGCAAGGGCAAGGCATACGGCACCGAGGTCCGCGAGTTCGCCGTCGCCACCCGCGGGCCCGGCGGGCGCGCCTTCGGCGCTCCGGTCGCGATCGGCAAGGCCCGGTCCGGCCAGGTCGCCGTCGGCCGGACTGCCGACACCGTCACCGCCGCGCTCGTGAGCGCCTCCGGCGTCACGGTCGCCGAGCGCGCAACGGTGGACCGATCCTTCACCCGGGCCGCGATCGCCGATGACGCCCATGCGTCGAACGTCGCGCTCGGCGTCGGCGACAGCGGCCGCATCACCGTCGCCTGGACCCGCTCGATCGTCGGTGGCCGCCAGCTCGTCGCCGCGACCCGGCGCGCCGCCGGTGCCGCGTTCGACGCGCCCGCCGCGGTCCCCGTCAAGGCAGCGGCGCTCGACCAGGCACCGACCGTCTACGTCGACGGCAAGCGTGACGGCATCGTGTGGGCCGGTGACTTCGGCGCCGCCGGCATCTGGCCGGTCGTCTCGAGCCGCGGCTCGGGGGCGTGGAAGTCCTACTTCCGCACCGACTCCTCGGCTGCCGGGCGTGAGGGCGTGGCCGCAAGCGAGCCCTTCGACAACGCGTTCGGCATCGCCGCCACGACCAGCAAGTCGGGTCGCGTGAAGACCGCGAACGTCGGCTCCGGCGGCAGCAGTCGCTTTCGCACCGTCAATGGCAGCCGCGACACGCGCACGCTCCCGCGCGTCGCGGCCGGCGGGAGCAAGCCTTGGATCGCCGTGACCGAAACCCGCGGCAAACGCACGACGATTCGCATCTTCTGAGCGAGGCGCGCTCCGGGTGACGAAGTGGCTCCTCCAGGGACCATTTCGTCACACCCGGCCGACTAGTCAGCCAAGATCGAAGCTCGCGACGATCGCGTCGAGCAGCTCCGGCTCCTGATTGTCAAACAGGAACCCGATCTGCTCGTGCACGGCCTCGGACGGAACCGTCGTGATGTTGTCGCAGCTCACGACCGACGGTGCGCTCAACCCGTTGGCGCGTCCGACGGTCACCTCACTCGAGAGGCCGCGGACCGTGGGCGTGATCGGGGCGATAGTGACGGTGTGCAGGTGGGGCCGGACGAGCTCGCGCGTCAGGATCAACACCGGCCGTCTCTTGTCGAGCTCGGCAATGTGAATCGGTCGCATTAGGCGATGTCGCGAGGCAGCCGCGCGGAGTAGCCCGCGAGACGGTCGAGTTCCGGATCGTGCGGGGCGTTGGCGAGGATTCGCGCGTCACGTTCCGCGACTGCGCGCCGACGCTCACGTTCCAGCGCTCCGGTCACCGCTGCGGCCCGGCTGCGTGCCTGGCCCGATGTCACGAGCTCGTCGACGAACTCGACGAGCTCTTCCGGGATGCGCACGGCGATCTGCCGATTCATACCAGAGTCATACCAGTTTGGGATCGCTGCACCAAACGCCGGAGAGACTTACGATGCGCCGATGAGCGCCGCCCCCGGCTGGATCGCCGATCTGACCGCGCTGCCCGGCCAGCCGGTCTCCGCCGACCCGCTCGGTTTCCCCGGCTACGCCGAGCAGCGCGAACGCGCCGCCGGCAAGAGCGGCTCCGACGAGAGCGTCCTCGCCGCGACCGCGACGATCGGCGGCACCGAGGTCGCGGTAGCGGTCTTCGACTTCGCCTACATGGGCGGCTCGATGGGCGAGGCCACGGGCGCGCGCATCGCGCGGGCCGTCGACACCGCGATCGAGCGCCGAATCCCGTTCGTCAGCGTGACCGCGTCGGGTGGCGCCCGGATGCAGGAGGGGATGCGCGCGCTTGTGCAGATGCAGCGCAACGGGGCCGCGATCGAGCGTCTCCGCGCCGCGGGCATCCCGCAGCTCGCGGTCGCCCGTCACCCGACGACCGGTGGCGTTTGGGCCTCGCTCGCCTCGAACGCCGACGTCGTGATCGCCGAGGCAGGGGCGACCGTGGCATTTGCCGGCGGCCGCGTCCGTGGCGGCGCCGATGACGAGCCGGCCGTCACGGCGGCAGGCAAGCTCGCTTCCGGAGCCGTCGACGTCGTCGTCGCTGCGGACGACCTCGGCGACGTCGTCGCGCAGCACGTCAGGATCCTCGCCGCAGCGGTCGCGACCGCACCGGAGCGCCACGACCCGCCGCCGGCGCTCGGCGACACGAGCGAACCGTCGGCGGGCTGGGCCGCGGTCCAGCGCGCCCGTGACCCGCAGCGCCCGCGCGCCGCCGCCTACCTCGACGCGCTGTTCGAGCAACGCATCGCGATCAGCGGTGACCGCGCCGGCGGCACCGACCCCCAGATGCTTTGCGGATTCGGCCTCGACGAGCATGGCGCTGTGACCGCCTACGTCGCGCAGGCCGGCGGCGCGAACACGCCGGCCGGGTTCCGCACCGCGATCCGGCTGCTCAATCTCGCCGCCGCCTGGGGCGTGCCGGTGCTGACGCTCGTCGACACCCCCGGCGCCGCCAACGACGCTGCCGCCGAGGAGCAGGGCATCGGGACGGCGATCGCGCAGACGTTCGCTGCGGTCGCGCGGACGCGCACCACCGTGCCGGTCACATCGCTCGTCATCGGCGAGGGCGGATCGGGTGGGGCGCTCGCGATCGCCGACCCCGAGAACCTCTGGGCGGCGCCGTCGAGCTTCTTCTCAGTGATCGCACCCGAGGGAGCCGCCGCGATCCTCCATCGTGATCCGGCCCGGGCCGCGGAGGTCGCCGACCTGCTGCACGTCGGGCCACGTGAGCTCGAGGCGCTCGGCATCGTCCGCGGCGTCGTCGCGCCCGTCTGAGCTGGTCTTCGGCAACGACCCGGGAGTAGTGTCGGCTCGATGCGGCGCTCGTGGCTCATCCTGCCTGTGGTGGTCATCTGCACGGTCGCCGCGCCCCAGCCGTCCAGCGCCGAGCTGACCGCATCGAAGAGCAGTGCGCAGGTCGGATCGACGGTCACGATCTCCGGCACCGTGCCGTCGGCTACGAACATGTACGAGCCGACGGTCTACACCGACTGGGCCGGCGGCGCCTGTCCGGCCGATGTCGGCGCAGCGAAGAAGGCGGCCCGCGGCGACACCACCCGTGGACTCGGCTTCGCCAAGGTCGCTAACGGCGCCCACACCGACACGATCCCGATCACGGCGAAGGTCGTCGTTCAGCGCCCGCGGCAGCGCGTCTGCGCCTACGGCGGCTCCGGGGTTTTTGCAGGCTCGGTGCTCGTCGAGGGATTCGCGCGCTTCCCGCCGCTCGAAGCGGGCAGCGAGCGGCGTTCGTTCGGCCTTGCAGGCTCGGATCAGGTCCGGATCGGCGGCGTCCTTCACGACGACCCGCTCGGTTGGGCGCTCCAGTTCCGGGCCCGCGGGACCCGCGCCAGCTCCGGCACCCTGACCTGCAACCGCAAGCGCTTCCGGCTGATAGCGGCGCGGATCTCGCTGACCGCCTCCGGCGCCTTCCACTACAGCGGCACGTTGCGGCCGGACAACAGCAGGAACTACGACGCCCCGATCCCGCTGCCCTACCACGGCCACGCGACCTTCACGGCATCGGGATCCGCGGCGATCGGCGGCGCCCCACTACCCGGTCCGGTCGATGCGACACCGGATCCGGGCCTCGAGCGAGCGGTCGCGCGCCGTCTCGGTCAGTGGGGCTCACCGGTCCTGCTGGTGCGAGGAACGTTCCGTGCGCAGGGGTTCCACCCGTTCCCGGGGCAGCCGGGTTGCGGCCCGGGGTTCCGCGCGATCCTCAACCCCTGCGTGCTCCCGACGGCCAACATCGATCAGGGGACCGCTGGCACCGACTTCGGCGACCGCCGCGACGAAGAGGCGGGCACACCGTTCCAGACAGCCGACGTTGCCCCGTTGCCCGAGATCCAGGTCGGCCCCGCGATCTACGGATCGGTGTCGGACGGCACGAACACGCTCACGTTCGCGGGCCGCGACCTCGCTGACAACGGACGCACGGGCTGGGCCGCCTACGCCTGGGACTTCGGCGACGGCACGACCTCGACCGACCCTGCACCGACGCACACCTACGACGCGCCAGGCACGTACACCGTGCGGCTGAGGGTCACGTCCTCGACGGGTCTCGCCGGAGAGGCGACGGCGGTTCCGGTGTACATCGATCCGTGAGTACCGGAGTAGGGTCCTGGTGATGCCGCGCACGTTGCGCGTACCGACCCGGCACGTCCACTGGCGACTGTCGCGCCATCGCGGCAGGCTCCTCGGAGCCGGGATGGCCGGGACGGTGCTGGCGGTCGTCGGCCCGGGGCTGCTCGCCGGACTCTCCGACGACGATCCCGCGGGGATCACGACCTACTCGATCCTCGGCGCCGACTACGGGTACCAGCTGCTCTGGGTGCTGACCCTCTCGACGGCGGCGCTGATCATCTTCCACGAGCTCGGGGTTCGGCTCGGGATCGTCACCGGCAAGGGGCTGATGACGCTGATCCGCGAGCGCTTCGGGCGGCGCGCCGCGTTGGTTGTGATCGCGGCGCTGCTGGTCGCCAACACCGGAACGCTGTGCGCGGAGTTCGCCGGCGTCGCAGCGGGAGCCGAGCTGCTCGGCGGCATCCCGCGCTGGTTCAGCGTTCCGGTTGCCGCGATCGGCGTCTCTGTGCTCGTGCTGCGCGAGAGCTTCCGCCAGGTCGAGCACGTCCTGCTCGTGGTCAGCTCGGTCCTCGTCGCCTACGTGATCGCGGGGCTGCTCGCGGGTCCCGACTGGGGCCAGGCGGCCAAGGGCCTCGTCGTCCCGAGCATGCCGCTGAACCGGGACGCGATGCTGACCGCGGTCGCGGTCGTCGGCACGACGCTCGCGCCCTGGGGGCTCGCGTTCGTTCAGTCGTACGCCGTCGACAAGGAGCTGACCGTCGAGGAGCTGCCCTACGAGCGCGGCGACGTGATCGTCGGCGCGGTCCTGACCGGCGTGATCGGCGCCTTCGTAGTCGTCGCGTGCGCGGCGACGCTCCATCCGAAGGGGATCTCGGTCGACGACGGCCGAGACGCGGCGCGGGCGCTCGAGCCGGTTGCCGGCAGCGCCGCCTCGACGCTGTTCGGCGTCGGCTTCGTCGGTGCGGCGCTGCTCGCTGCGGCGATCGTGCCGCTCTCGACGGCCTACTCGGTCTCCGAGGCGGCCGGCCGCCGTGCAAACCTCGACAACCCGGTCGGGGACGAGCCGGCCTTCTACGGCGCGTTCGCCGTCGTCGTCCTGGTCGCGGCCGGCATCGTCCTGATCCCAGGCGCTCCGTTGGTGCCGATTCTGTTCCTGACGCAGGCGCTCAACGCCGTCCTGCTGCTCGTGGTCCTGCCGTTCATGCGGTCACTGGCCTCCGATCGCGAGACGCTCGGCGAGCACGCGCTCGGGCGAGCGGGGCGGTGGAGCACCGGCCTCGCGCTCGGGCTGATCGCGGTCTCCGTGGTCGCGCTCGGCGTGCTCGCGCTGGCCTGATCGGCCCGGTTAGGCTCGCGCGATGACCCTGGACCGTCGCGCGCTGGCCGCGCTGCTCGCCGACGAGCAGGCTCGCTTCCGCGAGGCCAACCCGCGCTCGGTCGCGCTCGCCGAGGCTGGGCGCAGGTCGCTGCTCCACGGCGTGCCGATGCCGTGGATGAGCCGCTGGGCCGGCTCGGTGCCGCTTTACCTCGACGGCGCCCGTGGCACCCGCGTGACCGATGTCGACGGGCACGAGTACGTCGACCTCGCCCTCGGCGACACCGGTTCGATGCCCGGGCACTCGCCCGAGCCGATGGTCGCCGCCGTGATCGACCGGCTCCAGACCCGCGGCGGCGCTACGACGATGATGCCGACCGAGGACGCCGCGATCGTCGGCGCCGAACTCCAGCGCCGCTGGGGTCTTCCAGCCTGGCAGTTCACGCTCAGCGCGACCGATGCGAACCGCTTCGTGCTGCGGATGTGCCGCCAGGTGCAGCGGCGGCCCAAGGTCCTGATCTTCCAATGGAGCTACCACGGCACGGTCGACGAGACGATCGCGATCGCCGATGCGGCCACCGGCGAGGTCGTGCCGAAGCCCGGCAACGTCGGGATGCCGGTCGATCTCCACCACACGACGAAGGTCGTCGAGTTCGGCGACCTCGCGGCGATCGAGGCAGCGCTCGCACCGGGTGATGTTGCCTGCGTGCTGGCCGAGCCGGCGCTGACGAACGTCGGCATGGTGTTGCCGCCCGAGCGGGTGTCGAGGTCGTCACGTGACGACCGAGACGGGCCCCGCATGACTACTCCCTTCTGGCCGGCCGTGGAAGCGCTCTGCCGAGAAACGGCAACGCTGCTGGTCTATGACGAGACCCACACGATGAACGCGTCGCCCGGCGGCTGCGTCTCCGCCTGGGGCCTGAGCCCCGATGCCGTCACGATGGGTAAGGCGCTTGGCGCCGGGGTGCCGATCGGCGCCTACGGGCTGTCGGCGGAGCTGCGTGACCGTGTGCTGGCCGACGAGGAGGGCGACTACTTCGACTGGGGCGGGGTCGGCGGCACGCTCGCGGGCAGCGCCCTGTCGCTCGCCGCCGCGCGAGCCACGTTGACTGAGGTGCTGACCGATACGGCGTACGAGCGGATGGCGGTGGCCTGCGACCGCTACGTCGCGGGCGCGCGAGCGATCTTCGCCGCCCACGGGCTCGACTGGTACATCGTCCAGCTCGGGTCTCGTGCCGAGTTCGGGTTCGTGCCGGAGCCGCCGGCCGACGGCAGCGCCGCGCATGTCGCGATCGACGAGCTGCTCGATGCGGTCGTCCACGCGGCGCTGCTCAACCGCGGCGTGATGCTGACGCCGTTCCACAACATGGCGCTGTTCGGTCCGGCGACCGGCGAGGACGACGTCGAGCGTGTGCTTGCGGCGCTCGACGAGGTCTGCGGCCTCGTCGCCGCGACGCGTTAGCGGCGGCCGTCGATCCGGACGTCGGCCGTAGTCGGCTCCGACCCGGCTGTCTCCGCCGTGATCGTGACCGCGGCGATCACGCTCTTGCGCGTGCCGAGCGCCTTCTCCATCCGCCGCCGGTCGGTCCGGCTGAGGCTGAACCGCAATAGCGTCGTCTTGCCGGCCTCGACGCCGGCCGTGACCCGCTTCAGCGTCAGCGAGAGCGGCTTCAGCTTCTTGCCGCGCTTCTTCTTGGCTGGAGCCGCCGCCTGGGTCAGCGTCGCGGTCGCGGTCAGCGTGCAGGCGGTGTCGCAGCCGGCACGGACCGCGATCCCTCGTGTGACGAGGCCGGTCGTGCGCAGCGCGCTCGCCGTGATCTGGGGGCCGTCCGGCGGCGGCAGCGTCGGGTACTGGAGCGCAGGCGGCTGGCCCGGTGCCGGCAGCGCCTGGCAGGCCGATCCGGCCGGGACCGTGTTCAGCGTGAACGCGCGGACGACGTTGTTGCGGGTGTCGCTTACCGTCAGCACGCCGCGGCAGTCGACGGCGACGTCGCTCGGGGCGCTGAACTGGCCGCCGGCGTCCGAGCCGCGCGATCCGAACGTGCCGAGCCGCGTGCCGTCGGCCGCGAAGTGCGCGACGCGGCTGTTGCCGCGGTCGGCGACCCAGACCGTGCCGGCTGCGTCGAGCGTCAGGTCGGCGGGGGAGTTCAACTGGCCGAGCTTGTTGCCCGGCCCGTACCCGAAGCGGTCGAGCTGGGTGCCGGCAGCGTCGTAGACGATCACGCGGTTGCGCGTCGTCGAGACGAAGACCTTCGAACCGTCCGGCGCGACCGCGATCCCGCGCGGAGTCTCCGGCATCGAGAAGCCGCCGCGGACCTCGCCGGCCGGGCCGAACGCGACGACGCGGCTGTTGCCGGTGTCGGCGACCCACAGCGTGCCGTCTCCGCTGCGGGCGATCGCGCTCGGAGACAGGAGCTGCCCCGGCCCGCTGCCAGGGGAGGCGAGGGTGACCGTCGGCTGCGCGGTTGCGCGGTCGAAGCCGATGATCTGAGCACGCCGCTGGTCGAGCACGTAGCCGTTGCCGGCGGAGTCGAAGGTGACGTCGATCGGGCGCCTGAGGATCGTCGGTCCAGGGTTGGGCGAGCCCCAGATCGTCGCGAGCGAGCCGTCGGGGTTGAAGAGCTGGACGCGGCCGTTGATCGTGTCGGTGACGGCGCGGATGCCGGACGCGTCGACGCCGCTGCCGCTCGGCGTGTTGAACTGGCCGGGGGCGCGGCCGGAGCGGCCGAAGGAGCGCACGAGCCGGCCGGTATTGGTGAAGACGTCGATCCGGTCGTTGCCGGTGTTGGTGACGTAGACGAGCCCTTCGTCGTCGGTCGCGAGCGCGCGCGGGTAGGCGAGATTGCCGGGCGCCGTCCCGTACGAGCCCCAGCGGGCGCGGTAGGTGAAGTTCGGTGCCCCGTCGAAGCGGACGACGCGCTGGTTCATGTCGTCGGCGACGAAGATCCGGCTGCGCGTGTCCATCGCGACGCCGAACGGGAAGCTGAGCTGGCCGGGACCGGCGCCCTTGCCGAGCCCGACCGAGCGGTTGAACGTGCCGTCGCTGCCAAAGACGGCGAGCCGGTGGTTCTGGTCGTCTGCGACGACGACCTGGTTGCCGCGGGCGGCGATCGCTCGCGGGTGCGCGAGCTGCCCCGGCGCGATGAAGACCTCAAAGGCGCCGCCGTCGAGGTTCATCCGCTGGACCCGGTCGTTGCCCGAGTCCGACACGTAGATGACGCCCTTGTAGTAGTGGATGCCGCCGCCGGCCGGCTGGTCGTTGCCGCCGCCGGCGCCGAAGCGGAACTGACCGGGGTTGCTACCGCTGCCGCCGAGCGCGCGGTAGAGCCGGCCGTCGGGGGTGAAGAAGACGACGTGGTTGCTGCCGCCGTCGGTCAGGACGACGCGACCGACCGGATCGAGCGTGATCGAGGAGACGGCGCTCAGCTCGCCGGGCTTGCTGCCAGGCGTCCCGAACTGGCGCACGAACGCGCCCTCGCGCGTGAACACCTGCACGATTCGCGAGCTCTGGTCGCCGACATAGACGAGGCCGTCCTGGCCGACCGCGATCGCCTGCGGGAACCTGAGCGTGCCCCCGCCCTGCTCGCCGATCGTCGCCGTCGCCGAGTACGGGCACGGCTCGCCGAGGCAGGTATCGGCCGATGCCGTCGCGGCGGTCATCGAAACGGCCACGGCGGCTGTCGCCGTGGCGAGGGCGAGGCGGTGAAGCATCATCAGAGGGAACACCTTCGGGGAGGATGGTTGCGGTCCTTCAACGAGTCATGTCCGCCGGTGGTGACGGCGGCCGCCTCTACGCTGCGCGCGTGAGCGCCGGGATCGGGACGCTGCGGGAGGGCCCGCTGCACGCCGCGCTGAAGGCGGCGCTCGCGCTGCCGGGGGACCGCCTCGAGGTGCCGTTCGGACGCTTCGTGATCGATCTCGTCCGCGCCGACGGCGAACTCGTCGAGATCCAGACCGGCGGCTTCGGCCCGCTCGGCCGCAAGTTCGACGCGCTGCTCGACGAGCACCGGATGCGCGTCGTGATGCCGGTGCCGGCAGTCCGCCGGATCGTGCGCGTCGACGAACACGGCGAGCTGCTGTCGGCGCGGCGCTCGGCCCGCCGCGGGACGCCGGTCGACCTGTTCGACCGGCTCGTCTCGTGGCCGACGCTCGTCGCCCATCCGAACCTCACGGTCGAGGTGCTGCTCTGCGAGGAGGATCACGTCCGCGGCCCCGAGGCCGGGCGGTCGCGGTCCGGCCGCCGGACGCGCGACCCAGGCGAGCGGATCCTGCGCGACATCGTCGAGCGGGTGGTCATCGAGCGGCCGGCCGGCCTGCTCGCGTTGCTGCCCGCCTCGACGCTCGCCGCGCCGATCACGACGCGCTCGATCGCGAGCGATCTCGGCGTGCCGCGGGTGCTCGCGACGCGCGTCGTCTACTGCCTGCGCGAGCTCGAGCTGATCGAGCGCGACGGTGCCGACGGGCGGCTGCCGGTCTACCGGCTGCCGTAAGGAGTCGACCGGCGCGGTGGGATACTCCAACCATGCAGAAACTCGCTCGCGGCCTCGCCCTCGCCGGGGCGATAGTGGCTTGGACGGGGTTAACGGCGCCGGCCGCAACCGCCTCCGCTCGTGTCTCTGTTCCGGCGACGGTCACTCCCGGTGGGGCGGTGAGCGTGAAGCTCAACAGTTACGAGCCGTCGGGACTCGTACAACTCCAGTTCGTCGCCTACTCGGCGCGTCCTCAGAACTGCTGTGCGGCACCGGTCTGGCCGTCGATCTATGAAGGGTATCCGATCGATGAGGACGGAAGAGCGACGATCTCGGTGAAGATGCCGCGCGCCTACGCCCGCTGTGTTTCGGTCGGGTGCTCATCACCCGGTTGGACCCGGTGGCGGGACGGAGACAGGGTCAGAGTATTCGTGTACGAGCTGAAGCTGAACGCGAACGGCTCGCCGATCGAAACAGAGGGCGGGTCGCTGGAACTCGACCCCGACGCCGAGATATCGAGCGACGTCGCTCGGATCAAATGCAGCCGGCTGGCTCGGTGCCTCGCCCGCCGCAAGTGACGCCACCTTCACACGCGACCGCCTCGCCGGGTGGGCGTGAGGTCGGCTCGGTATTCGCCGTGTAACGGCGAGCATCCGTCATCTCTTGCGCTCGGCCGCGGCCTTCCGGCCGGTCGCCCGCTCGGCCTTGGCCGCGGCAGCATCGGCGGCGAGCATCTCCGCCCGGAGTCCGGCACCCCACGCCGCGTCGACCTGCGAGTAGAGCCGTGCCGAGTCCTCGCAGGCCGCGCAGAAGCCGTCCTTGGCCCAGCCGATCGCGCGCGCGACGACCTGGCTCGCGTAGCCGACCCCGTTGAGGTCGGGTCCGTAGTAGAGGTAGGCGGCGCCCCAGGCGGACGCATCGAGCTTCAGCCGCGCGCCGTTGTCGCGGAGCAGGTGCGCGCCGGCCATGATCGCGTCGAAGTCGTCGTAGATCGACGGGTGCTTGTCGCGCATCGACAGGTATTTCTCGGGGCGATCGCCGTCGCGGAAGCTGAAGCGATAGCGGTCCCAGGTCGACCCGCGACCCTTCTTGTCGCCGTTCGTGACGTTGAACTGCATCGGCCCGCCGCAGCAGCGGGCGAAGTTGAGGCCGAAGTACGTCGTCGGGTGGGTCGAGAACGCCGTCTCCTGCCGATGAACGGAGGCGATCAGCAGCCAGTTGACGCCGTACACGCGCTGCGCCTCCGCGTAGATCGGGTAGAACGACTCGACCCAGCCGTCCTGCAGCCTCAGCGCCGGCGTCCGGGGGACTGCTGCGCGTGCGGCCTTCTTCTTCGCTGTCGCCCCGCTCGCCGGCGCGGGGCGGTTCTCGGCGGGCCTGCCGGCTGCCGACCGGCGTGCGCGCGTGGCTTCGGTGCGGTCGGCTGTCGGGACGGTCGCCTGCCCGGCTCGCACGATCGGCGGCGGAGCCGCGGTCGCGCTCTCCTCGTCGCCGCGAACCGCGAGCGCGATCACGGCGACGCCGGCGAGAACCAGCGCGATCGCGACGGCGATCGGCCAGCGTGGGGTGCGTGGGTGGGGGATGTGGCCTCCTTCCACGGCCTCCAGGGTAGGAGCCCCCGGGTACGATCCAAGCCGATGGACGTGCTGCTCAAGCTCGCTGCCGACGCCGGGCATGAGGTGACGACCGCCGAGCAGGCGATCGCCGGCGAGGAGTTCGAGGCCGCCCGCGAGGCGCTCGACCGCGCCGGCGACCATCTCGCCGAGCTCCGCGAGCAGTGGCCGTCGATGTCGGCGGCCGAACGCTCGGTGATCGGCGGCGCCGCCCAGGCGGTCCGCGCACGGCTCGACGAAGCAGCCGCCGCGGTGCCGGCTCGGCGGACCCTCAGCGAGGGCGCCGCCGAACACGACCCAGAAGAAGACCGGGACCCGATCCGGTAACGCCCCCCCGGCAGGACAGGATCGGGCGCAGCCGGTAACGCCCCCTGGCAGGACAGGATCGGGCGCAGCCGGTAACGCCCCCTGGCAGGACAGGATCGGGCGCAGCCGGTAACGCCCCCTGGCAGGACAGGATCGGGCGCAGCCCGATCCTGATTCACGACACACAGAGAAAAGCCGCCAAATGGCGGCTTTTCGAAGTGGTCGTACTACAGCCCCTGCGGGTGCCTCACCACAAACCCCGCATACGACCGCGCCCCGGCCGCCTGCCAGCGAGTCCCGGACTTCTGCCGGCCGCTGGTGTCGAATCGCAGCCCCGCGACGACCATGAACGCGTGGCCCTCGTTGGCGAAGATCGTCACCCACTTGCCGGGTCCCGGCTTGCCCCACTTCATCATCGGCCCCGACGCCATCGGACCGTCGAGGTAGCCGGCGGCGGCGAGCGCGTAGCTGACCGACCCGGAGCAGTCGTAGGCCGAGTCGCGCCAGATCTCGTTGGTGTCACGGCCGTGGCCGCCGCCGTACACGTATGGCTTGCGCGCGACGTCGTTCGCCGCGTGCATCAGCGCGACGAGCTTCGGCGGCGCCGTCTCGGGGATCACGGCCAGGCCGCCGGCGTCGATCGCGGCGCGGCCCACGTCGGCACCGCCCTCGTCGCCGAAGGCGCGCTCGAGCTGCTGCCGGACCTCGTCGTCGCTCGGCGCGCCGCCGGTTGCCGTCTCCTGCTCGCCGTCGGTTCGCGCCGGGCCGGGTTCGGCCGCCCGGCGCGCATACGCCGACGGGTCAGGCGGCGGCAGGTACGGAGCGCTCAGCTTCCACGGCGACAGCTTCACGCCGGCGGCCTTCTCGTCGCTGCCGCCGCAGCCGCCAGCGATCAGCGCCGCCGCAGCGACGCCCGAAAGCCGCACTATCCTCCCGAGCCTCATGACAGATCAGCCGCAACCGACGAAGAAGGAACGCCGCGAAGCGGCACGTGCCGAGCGTATCGCCCAGGAGCAGGCGTCCGCGGAGGCGGCCGCCCGCAAGAAGCGTCTCGGGATCTTCGGCGGCCTGCTGTTGGCGGCCGTCGCGGTGGTCGCGGTGGCGATCGCGGTCTCGAGCAGCGGCGACGATTCGCCGAAGGCCGGCGAGGTCGCCAAGGCGGCCGAGGTCGAGAAGCTGTACGCCGGCATCCCGCAGGACGGCATCACGCTCGGTGACCCGAAGGCGAAGGCGACGATCATCTTCTTCGCCGAGCCGAAGTGCCCGGTCTGCCGCAACTTCGACGAGACCGAGCTCCCCGGGATCGTCAACAAGCTGGTCCGCACCGGCAAGGCGAAGATGGTCCTGCGGCTGCGCGCGTTCCTCGGTGAGGACTCGTTGCCCGCGATCAAGGCCTACAACGGAGCGAGCCTGCAGAACAAGATGTTCCAGGCCGTCGGCATCAACTACGCCAACCAGGGCGACGAGTCCGACTCGTGGCTGACCGACGAGCGCATCCGCGAGCTGCTCGGGGCGGTCGAGGGGCTCGACGCCGACAAGGCGATCAAGGACGGCAACGGTTCCGGCGCGGAGCGGCTGATCGCCGAGGCGGAGACGCTCGCCGGCCGCTACGGCTCCGAGGGCACGCCCGACGTCTACGTAGGCAAGAGCGAGAACGACGCCAACAACGTCGACCCGACCGAGGCCTCGGTGACCGAGGCGGTCAACGAGATCGCAGGCAAGTGACGTCGTGATGGCCGACAGCCGGCTGCGAACGATCGGGATCGTCCTGGCGCTGTTCGGCGTCGGCATCACCACGTACCTGACCTACACGCACTACGCCGGCGATGACGCGGTGTGCAGCATCGTCCACGGCTGCGAGGTCGTGCTCAACTCGAAGTACTCGAAGCTGTTCGGCGTGCCGCTCTCGCTGTTCGGCTTGATCGGCTACGTCGCGATCGTGGTCGGCCTGATCATCGATGGCGACCGCGGCAAGATGCTCGCCACGTTCTTCGCGTTGATCGGGATGCTTCAGAGCCTCTACCTGCTCTACCGCGAGATCTTCACGCTTGAGGCGTTCTGCATGTGGTGCCTCGGCAGCCTGATCGTGATGACGCTGCTGCTGCCGATCACGGTCGTGCGGCTCCTGCGGGAGCCGGCGCCGCCGCGCCCGAGCTGAGGATCGCGCCGCAGCGTCGGACCCGATGTCGTTTTCTGGTCGGTATGCGACCGAATAGCGACATCGGGCGGAGTCTGGGCGAGCCTCCAATAGATTGAGGCCATGGCCGATCACCCGAACTCGTACGACGCGCGCAGCACTCTGACGGTCGGCGGCACCGACCACGAGATCTTCCGGCTCGACGCGCTGCAGGCGCAGTACGACATCGCGCGGCTGCCGTTCTCGCTGAAGATCCTGCTCGAGAACCTGCTTCGCACCGAGGGCAACGGCGCGGTCACGGCCGAGGACATCGCCGCGCTCGCCTCGTGGAACGCTGCCGCCGAGCCGGACATCGAGATCGCGTTCACGCCGGCCCGCGTCGTGATGCAGGACTTCACCGGCGTGCCGGCCGTCGTCGACCTCGCTGCGATGCGCGACGCGATGGGCGCGCTCGGCGGCGATCCTGCGCGGATCGAGCCGCTCGTGCCGGCCGAGCTCGTGATCGACCACTCGGTCCAGGTCGACGAGTTCGGGCACAAGTACGCGTTCAGCCAGAACGCCGAGCGCGAGTACGAGCGCAACGAGGAGCGCTACCAGTTCCTCAAGTGGGGCCAGGGCGCCTTCGAGACCTTCAAGGCCGTCCCGCCGGAGACCGGCATCGTCCACCAGGTCAACCTCGAGTACCTGGCGCGGACCGTGTTCGTGAACGGCAACCAGGCATACCCGGACACCCTGGTCGGCACCGATTCACACACCACGATGATCAACGGCCTCGGCGTGCTCGGCTGGGGGGTAGGCGGCATCGAGGCCGAGGCGGCGATGCTCGGCCAGCCGATGTCGATGCTGATCCCGCAGGTGGTCGGCGTGAAGCTGACCGGCGCGCTGCCCGAGGGCGCGACCGCGACCGACCTCGTCCTGACCGTGACCGAGACGCTGCGCCAGGTCGGCGTCGTCGGCAAGTTCGTCGAGTTCTTCGGTGCCGGGATCAGCCGGCTGCCGCTCGCCGATCGCGCGACGCTCGGCAACATGAGCCCGGAGTTCGGCTCGACCTGCGCGATCTTCCCGATCGACGCCGAGACGCTCCGCTACCTAGCGTTCACCGGGCGGCCGAAGGAGCAGGTCGACCTCGTCGAGGCGTACGCGAAGGAGCAGGGCCTCTGGCACGACGAGCACTCCGAGGAGCCGACGTTCACACAGGTCGTCGAGCTCGATCTCGGCTCGGTCGTGCCGTCCCTCGCCGGGCCGAAGCGCCCGCAGGACCGGATCGCGCTGTCGGACGCGCAGGACTCGTTCCGGACCGCCCTCGGCGCGCTCGTCGGCGGCGAGGACGCGGCGCCCAAGTCGGAGCACGACAAGGCTGTCGCGGCGACGTTCCCGGCTTCGGACCCGATCGCCGCCGACGGCGACGCGGGCGGTGAGCCGCTCGGTGAGCCCGAGGGCTCGGAGGCGGGTACCGCGCTCGCCGAGTCGCCGCGGACCGCGGTGTCCGTGACCGCAGGCGGCGAGACGTTCGCGCTCGACCACGGCCACGTCGTGATCGCGGCGATCACCTCCTGCACGAACACGTCGAACCCGTCGGTGATGCTCGCCGCCGGCCTCGTCGCGCGCAACGCGCGGGCGCGCGGCCTCACGCGTAAGCCGTGGGTCAAGACCTCGCTCGCGCCCGGGTCGAAGGTCGTCACCGAGTACTACGAGCGTGCCGGCCTGACCGATGACCTCGACGCGCTCGGCTTCAACCTCGTCGGCTACGGCTGCACGACCTGCATCGGCAACTCGGGGCCGCTTCCGGAAGAGATCTCGGCCGCCGTCCAGCAGGGCGACCTCGCGGTCAGCTCGGTGCTGTCGGGCAACCGCAACTTCGAGGGCCGGATCAACCCGGACGTGAAGATGAACTACCTCGCGTCGCCGCCGCTCGTCGTCGCCTACGCGCTCGCCGGGACGATGGACTTCGACCTCCAGAACGAGCCGCTCGGCGTCGGCAGCGACGGCGCCGACGTCTACCTCCGCGACATCTGGCCGACCTCGGCCGAGGTGGCACAGGTCGTCGAGGAGGCGGTCCAGGCAGACATGTTCCGCGCGTCGTACGCGTCGGTCTACGACGGCGACGAGCGCTGGCGTGCGCTCGAGGTGCCGACCGGTGACCGCTTCGCCTGGTCGGAGGACTCGACCTACATCGCGAAGGCGCCGTACTTCGACGGCATGGCCGCAGAGCCGGCCCCGGTGACCGAGATCTCCGGCGCGAAGGTGCTCGCGCTGCTCGGCGACTCGGTCACGACCGATCACATCTCCCCGGCCGGCGCGATCAAGGCCGACTCGCCCGCCGGCCGCTACCTCCAAGAGCAGGGCGTCGCTGTGCGGGACTTCAACTCCTACGGCTCGCGCCGCGGCAACCACGAGGTGATGATCCGGGGCACGTTCGCGAACATCCGGCTCAAGAACCTGCTCAAGACCGGCGCCGGCGAGGCGCTGCCCGAGGGCGGTTGGACGGTCAAGGACGGAGCGCAGGCGACGATCTACGACGCGGCGATGGCGTACGCGGCAGAGGGCAGGCCGCTGGTCGTGCTCGGCGGCAAGGAGTACGGCTCGGGCAGCTCGCGCGACTGGGCGGCGAAGGGCACGAACCTGCTCGGAGTCCGCGCGGTGATCGCCGAGTCCTTCGAGCGGATCCACCGTTCGAACCTCGTCGGCATGGGCGTGCTGCCGCTCCAGTTCCCGGAAGGGGAGAGCGCCGCGTCGCTCGGACTCGACGGCACCGAGGAGTTCACGATCACCGGTTTCGCCGACGCGCTCAACGCCGGCGAGCTGCCGCGCGAGGTCGACGTGACCGCCGGCGACGTCGCGTTCAAGGCGCGGCTGCGGATCGACACGCCGAAGGAGGCGGAGTACTACCGCCACGGCGGGATCCTCCTCTACGTGCTCCGCCAGCTCGCCGCGTAGGCGCGGACGTGGCGTACGACGAGCAGCTCGCGGATCGTGTTCGGGGCCTGCTCGTCGGCGAGGCGTCGGTGGTCGAGAAGAAGATGTTCGGTGGGCTCGCGTTCCTGATCGGCGGGCACATGGCGGTCGCGGTGTCACACAGCGGCGGGCTGCTGTGCCGCGTCGACCGTGAGGATCAGGAGGCGGCGCTCGCGCGGCCGCACACCGAGCCGATGGTCATGAAGGGCCGCGCGATGACCGGCTGGATCCGTGTCGACGCCGCCGGCCTCGCCGAGGACGACGACCTCCAGTTCTGGGTCGACGCCGGCGCCGAGCACGCCCGCGCGCTCCCGCCGAAGTAGCCCCCCCAAGTCGAGTGTCGCGTTACCCGTGCCCTGGCACGGGTAACGCGACACTCGACCACGGAGCGTGGCACCGGCTACGCGGCTCGCGGGAGCGTTTCGTGCTCGCGCAGGAACGCCACGAGCTCGGCGTATGGCATCGGCTTCGCAACCGCGTAGCCCTGGATCAGCTCGCAGCCGAAGCCGGCCAGCGCCTCGCGCTCGGCTTCGGTCTCGACGCCTTCTGCGACGACGCGCATCCCGACCTCGCGGCCGAGAGCGACGATCAGCCTGACGATCTCGGCGTCGACGCGGTCGGAAGCCATCCCGCGCACGAAGCCGCGGTCGATCTTGAGCTCACCCGCGGGCAGCGCCCGGACCTGGGCGAGCGTCGAGTGGCCGGTCCCGAAGTCGTCGATCGAGACCTCGACCCCAAGCCTGCGGATCCGGCCGAGCACGGCCATGCAGCGATCGCGGTCGCTCATGACGGCGTCCTCCGTCACCTCGATCAGGAGCCGCTCGGGCGCGACCCCGTGGACGGCGAGGATCGTGGCGATGCGCTCGGGCAGGCGGACGTCGACGAGCGTCGCCGCCGACACGTTGACGGCGAAGCGCAGCGGGAAGCCCTCGTTGTCGGCGAGCGCGGCTGCGCTCTCCGCGGTCCGGTCGAGGACCCAGTCGGTCAGCTCGGCCATCAGACCGCTGCGCTCGGCGATCGGCAGCAGGTCGGCCGGGGAGACGTTGCCGAGCTCAGGGTGGCGCCAGCGGACGAGCGACTCGACCCCCGCAATGCATCCGCGGCGCAGGTCGAGCTGCGGCTGGAAGCCGAGCCAGAGCCCGCCGCCGGAAACCCGGAGCGCCGCGCGGAGCTCGTCGGCGAGAGCCAGGTGCGCGACCGAGTACCAGTCACGCGAGCTGTCGTAGCGCGCGATCCCGACCCGCCTGCGGTGCGCATCGCTCATCGCGACCTCGCCCCTGCGTGCGAGCTCACGCGACGACGTCGCGTCCTCCGGGAACCGTGCCAGGCCGAGGCTGGCGCCGAGGGTGACGTTCACACCTTCGACCGGGAACGGCACCGTGAAGCAGTCCAGCAGCCGCCGCGCCAGCGCATCGGCGCCGTTCGCGCCCCGCACTAGGACCGCGAACGCGACCTCTCCCAGCCGGTGCGCCTCGCCATTACCGGCGCACCTTTCCTCGAGGCGGTCGCCGACGCTCCTGATCAGCGCTTCGCCGGCGTGGTGGCCGAGCGTGTCGTTGAGTGAGCGGAAGTCGTCGATCCCGACGACGATCAGCGTGGCCCGCTCACCGCTCGCGCCGCGAGAGAGGGTCATCAGCTCGAGCGCCTCGAAGAACGCGTGGCGGTTGGGCAGGCCGGTGAGCTCGTCGGTCAGCGACTCGTGCCGCTCGAGCACCGCGGCCCCGACCTCACGCAACGTGAACGCGAACCGGGTGACGGCGAAGACGAGCGTCAGGCAGGCCGCCACGAGCAGCTCGCCGGGAACCTGGCTCCGCGTGCCCAGCACGAGCGTGATGCCGGCGACCAGCGCCCACGCGGTCGGCGGGACCCACTCCCACCAGTCGCCGAGCTTTCTCGCTCCGGCGCGTCCAGGCCGACGCGAGGCCGCGATCGCCATCAGCGGCAGCACGAGCTCGCTCGCTGCGAGGCCGGGAGCTACCAGCGGCAGGTCACGGCGAAGCGCGACCGTGATCAGCATCCAACCGACCGCACCGGCCGCGAACGCCGCTGTCAGCCAGGCGTCGCGTGCGCAGAACCTGGTCTTCCCGATCGCGGCGATCAGCGGCACCGTCGCCGCCAGCATGATCGTCGTGCAGAGCCCGAGCACGTACATCAGCTCCGAGCCGTCGCGGAACGGTCCATAGCCGACCACGGCGATCGTGCAGACGAGCGTGACCACGGCGGCGAGCCAGCCGAGCGCGTCGAGCACGAACGCGACGTGCCCGGTGCGGAGCCGCTGTTGAACGAACATCCAGATGCCGACCCACGCGAGCGCGAATCCGCCCGCCGACAGCATCGGATCGATCGACAGCGCCTCCTCGTAGCGAACGCCGCGCGTGACGATCGCCGAGATCAGCGTGCCGCTGCCGAGCATCAGCCAGGTCCACGGGACGCCGGTCTGCCTGCCCGTCGCGACGATCCCGAGCATCGCCGCGCCGGCGACGAGCGAAACAGTCCTCCAGGGTCCGGCGGCGGCATCACCGTCGAGCAGACCAGCGGTCGTCGCGGCCAGCGCGAGCAGGCCGAGGCAGGCCGCTGCGACGCTGCGCGCGGACAGGCGGGGCCACAGGCCGGAAGGCCTCATGCCCCGGTTGTCGGCAGATCGCCGCCGGTCTGGATCGGGGATAGGCTGCGGCGCATGACGATTCCGGCCGTGCTCGAGCAGCTACTGACGACGACGGGCCCGTCGGGCTACGAGACCGCGCCGGCGAAAGCGATGGCCGAGGCGTGCCGTGCGTTCACCGCCGACGTCACGACCGACGCGATGGGATCGGTCATCGCTCGCGTGCCGGGAACCGCAGGCGGCCCGGCGATCGCGTTCGTCGGTCACATCGACGAGATCGGGCTGATCGTCACGCACATCGACGACAACGGCTTCCTGCGCTTCGTCGGGGTCGGCGGCTGGGACCCGATGATCCTCGTCGGCCAGCGCGTCGAGCTGACGACGAAGGACGGCGTGGTCGCCGGCGTCGTCGGCAAGAAGGCGATTCACCTGATGAGTCCGGACGATCGCAAGAAGGCGCCCGAGCTCAAGGACCTTCACATCGATATCGGCGCCGGGGACGGAGACGAAGCGCGCTCGCTCGTGCGGGTCGGGGACGTAGCGGTCATCGCCGGCCGGCCGCAGGAGCTGCGCGGCGGACGCGTCGCCTCGCGCTCGATGGACAACAGGCTCGGCTGCTATGTCGCCTACGAGGCGGCGCGGCTCGTCGCCGAGGCAGGCGGCGCGCCCGGTGACGTGCTCGCGGTCGGCGTCGTCCAGGAGGAGATCACGATGGGCGGCGCGCGCGCGTTCGCCCACGGTCCCGAGCTGTCGGGCGCGGTCGTGATCGATGTGACGCACGAGACCGGGGCTCCCGGCGTCGAGGTGAACGAGCTCGGCAAGCACGAGTTCGGCTCCGGCCCGGTGATCGAGCGTGGCTCGATCCTCCACCCGCGCATGTTCGAGCTGCTGGCGCAGACGGCCGAGCGCGAGGAGATCGCCCACACGCTCGCCGCATCGGCCGGCCGGACCGGCACCGACGCGGACGCTATCCACCTCGCGCGGACCGGCGTGCCGACCGGCCTGATCGGCCTTCCGCTCCGCTACATGCATTCGCCGGTCGAGCTGGTCCAGCTCAGCGACGTCGAGGACGCGGCCAAGCTGCTCGCCGCGTTCGCGCTCGCGCTCGACCCGGACGAGGGCTTCGCGCGGTCCTGACGCCGTGCTGCTGCTGTTCGACATCGACGGCACGCTGTTGCAGAACGCGTCCCGTGAGCACGCCGAGTCGTTGCTCCACGCCCTCGATCGCGTCCATGGAATCGGCGCGCCGAGCGGCGCGATCGACGCGGCAGGAAGGACCGACCTCGCGATCGCTCGCACGATCCTGCTGGCGGCCGGCGTCTCGGCCGAGCGGATCGAAGACGGCGCCGAGGAGGTTCGCGCGATCACCTGCGAGGAGTACGCGAACCGCTGTCCGGGCGACCTCTCCGGGCTGCTCGCACCCGACGCGGACGACGTCGTCACCGAGTTGTCGGCCGACGAGCGCTTTCATCTCTCGCTCGTCACGGGGAACCTCGAGCCGGTCGCCCGGCTGAAGCTGATGCGGGCCGGGATCGGCCACCACTTCCCTCGCGGCCAGGGCGGCTTCGGCTCCGATCACGAGGACCGGGCCGAGCTGCCCCCGATCGCCCGTCGCCGCGCCGGCGGCAGGCCGCGCGAGCAGACCGTTGTGATCGGGGACACGCCACGCGACATCGCCTGCGCCCGCTCCGACGGCCTCGCCGTTATCGCCGTGACGACCGGACCCTACGGCCGCCGCGAGCTCGAGTCGGCCGACGTCGTGATCGATCGCCTCGGCGAGCTCCCGGCCGCGCTCACCCGACTGCCCTGAGGTGGATGCGCAGCGCATTCGCCTCAGGTCCAGAGGGCGTCGGAGCCGATCCGGTGCTCGGTTGCGCCGGCGGCGACGAGCTCCTCGCGCGCCTGATCGCGCGTGATGCCGCGGAGCTGCGCGACCTCGGCGGTCGCAGCCGGGTACGGGACCCAGTCGAGCACCTCGCGAGCGGTTTCGGCGTCCGGTCGCTGCTCGGCCTCCGGCAGCAGGTTGGCGAACAGCATCTCGTAGGTCATCCAGAGCTGGTAGCCCGGCGCCGACAGGCGCGCGCCGTCGGCCGTGCGCGTCACCTCCAGCGACGGGCAGGTGTAGCGGCGGCCGCCCGGCCAGCTCGCGAGCCGCGCATCCTGCGCCAGCGCCTCGGGGCTCGGGTGGCGCGCGCGGCGCGTGTGGTCGTCGTAGATCGACGAGACGTCGTCGCCGGCGATCCACGACGCGAGTGCCGCGGGGTCGAGTCCGGCCGTCGCCGCGGCCTTCGCGATCATCGCGTCCTCGTCGAGGTACCCGTCGCCCGCGAAGAAGTGGACGCGCAGCGCTCGCAGCAGGCCGTCGGCCTGCGCCGGGGCGTGGAGCTGCGCGGCGACGACGGCGCGGCAGCCGAGGCCGGTCGCGCCGACGCGCTCACGCGGCTCGGCGTTCAGCGGCATCGGGTAGTTCTCGGCGAAGTCGAGCCAGGCCGGGTTCATGACCTCGGGCGTCATGCCCTTCTCGGCGTACACCTCCGGCGTGTCGGCGAGCCCGACCATGACCGTCTCCCACGAGAGCTGGCCTCCGTAGCGCCACTGCAGGTGGAGCAGCATCGGCTCGCTGTTCCACGCGAACGGGCAGCCGGCATCGGTGTAGTGGACGACGTGGGCGAGCGGGCTCATCGAGCCGTCACGGTAGTCGCCGTCCGTGTAGCGTCACCCTCGCACTCAGGGGGAGGGTTCGATGCGGTTCGCAGGTTCACGCGCAGGAAGTGTCATCGCGTCGCTGGCGGCGGCGGCGCTGTTGTCGCTCCTCGGTGCGGCCGGAGCGGCCGCCGAGCTGCGCGCCACGATCACGCGCACGGCCCAGGACATCCCGACGATCGTCGCATCGGACTACCAGGGCGCCGGCTACGGCATCGGCTTCGCGATGGCCCAGGACAACATCTGCGAGATGGCGGAGATCTTCGCCACGCTCGACGGCCGCCGCTCCCAGTTCTTCGAGAAGGAAGCCGACGGCCTCTGGTCGATCTCGACGCCGAGCAACTTCGACAGCGACGTCTACCACGCCTACCTGAACAAGACGGCCGGCATCGAGAAGATGCTCGACCGGCCGCCGCCGGACGGCCCCGAGCCGCAGATGCTCCAGCTCATCGACGGCTTCGTCTCCGGCTACAACATCTACCTGGCGCGCACCCGCATCAGCCGGATCCCCGACAAGCGCTGCCGCGGCAAGCAGTGGGTGCGGCCGATCTCACGGCTTGACGTCGCGCGCAGGATCTACAACCTCGCCAACCGTGCCGGCCGGGCGCTCGGCGCCACCGGGATCGCGACGGCCGGGCCGCCGAGCGTCGGCGACTTCCAGTTCGGCTCGCAGCCGGAGATCGACCGCGGCCTCGTAGGCGAGCTGACCTCGAAGTTCGCACACGCGCCCGAGAGCGAGGGATCGAACGCTGTCGGCCTCGGGTCGGACGCGACCACGACCGGACGCGGCGTCCTGATCCACAACCCGCACTGGGCCTGGGACGGGCTGGACCGCTTCTGGCAGTTCCACGTGAAGATCCCGGGCGAGCTGCACAGCTCGGGCGCCGGCTTCCTCGGCCTGCCGATGGTGCTGATGGGCCACAACGATCGCGTCGCTTTCACCTCGACGGTGTCGGCGGCGCGCCGGGCCGCGCTCGTGCGGACGCCGCTCGTCGAGGGCGATCCGATGAAGTACGTCGTCGACGGCAAGGTCAACACGATCCGTGCGACGCCGGTGACGGTCATGGTGCGCCGCAAGGACGGCTCGCTCGCCAAAGCCGAGCGCCGCGTCTACTCGACGATCTACGGCCCGATCACTACCAGCGTGCTCGGCCTGCCGCTGTTTCCGTGGTGGTTCGGCGAGGTCCACTCGATCCGCGATGCAGGGCAGGACAATGCCCGAATCGTCAACCAGTTCTGGGCCTTCAACAGGGCGCGGAACGTGCGCGAGTTCAAGGCCGCGAGCGATCGCTATTCGGCCAACCCGTGGGCGACCGAGACCGCGGTTGATGCCGACGGCGAGGTCTACTTCGGCGACGGCGGCGCGGTGCCGAACGTCTCCGACGCCCACGCCGGCCGTTGCAACACCGAGATCGGGCGCCTGCTCTGGTCGCTTCTCGGCCTGGCGGTGCTCGACGGCGCGCGCTCGGATTGCGACGTTCCGACCAGTCCCGGGTCGGTCGCGCCGCATCTCATGCCCGCGGCCGACCAGCCGTGGCTGATCCGCCGCGACTACGCCACGAACTCCAACGAGGGCTCCTGGCTGACGAACCCCGAGCAGCCGCTCGAGGGCTACTCGCGGATCTTCGGAGCCGCGCGGACGCCGCGTTACGCCCGCACCCGGCTCGGGCTGCGGCTCGTCGCCGAGCGGCTCGCCGGCGGCGGGCGGATCTCACGGCAGGACGCGCAGGACCTGCTCTTCAGCGACCGCAACCTGTTCGCCGACATGTGGCGCGACGAACTCGTCGCCTTCTGCCGCCGGAGCCCGCTGCTGATCGACCTGACGTTCACGATCGCCGACGTGCGCGAGGCATGCGGCGTGCTCGCGCGCTGGGACGGCACGATGAGCCTCGACAGCCCCGGCGCGGTCTTCTTCCACCGTTTCCTCGACCATCTGCTCGTCAACCTCGAGGTCGTTCTCTCGACGACCGGTCAGCCGGGTGCCGGGCCGTTCTGGCGGCGCGGCTTCGACCCCGCCGACCCGGTGGCGACGCCGTCGGGCCTCAACCTCGACTGGTTCGGCGTTCCGACCTCGCTCGCGCGCGCGGTCAACGAGTTCCGCTGGGTCGGCCTACCGCTCGCGAGCACGCTGCGCGAGACGAGCTACAGCGTCTACGGCGGCAAGCGGACGCCGATCCACGGCGGCGCCGCCGGCAACGGCATGTTCAACGCGATCGACATGGTCTGGCGCAACACCGGC
>WBZP01000166.1_pt1 | contig 94374 bp, 78 predicted proteins | sample 5204301 | NCBI WGS metagenome assembly WBZP01 (sample SAMN12412401, study PRJNA552823) | activated sludge metagenome | isolation source: activated sludge from nitrification reactor of wastewater treatment plant... | place: USA: Pennsylvania | collected 2017 | reverse complement strand
ACAATCGGGCTGGCGGGGCATCGGGTGTTCCTTTCTTGGTCGTCTAGGCAACGCCAAGGATACACCCGACCCCGCTCCTCAAGCGGTGGCCCTTTCCCAAAGTACAGAAGCTATGTTACACCGTCAAAATCAGGTTGATGTTCACGGATAGTTGATGTTCACGGATAGATAAACGAGGGCAGAACCGTTGAATGTACATCCACTGGAAACCAAACGCCTGATTTCTGTTTGCAGAGATTTGAAAGGCGTATAAGCGCTGAAAACAACAGGTTAACACATCTTGTTAAGGAGGTGCCATGTTTGACTTCATTTCGCATATCTGGCTGGATATGCACCCGATCATCGTTCATTTCGCAATTGGCGGCTTGTTTCTGAGTTTTGCCTTCACTCTGTTGGCGTGGTTCCGCCCCAACGCGGCCCTGAGCGAAGCGTCATGGATCTTGCTTGTCGTAGGTGTAGCGGCGGCAATTCCGGCTACCATCACCGGGTTGATTGCTCATTTTCCCTACGAAGAAACTCCGCTCGCAGCCGCGATTGAGCCGCACCAATTGTTGGGGATGCTGGGTACACTTGCCACGCTAGGGGTGTTGGGGTGGCGATTTATCGCGCGCCGCAAAGGGCAGGATATCGGCACGCACCCGGTGTATGTGGGCTTGATCGTGTTGGGGCTGGTGTGGGTGGTGCTCTTGGGTGGCACAGGCGGCAATCTGGTGTATGAGTTGGGCGTCAATGTGCGCGGAATAAATCCCTTATTGAAATAACCATTTCACGGAGAAGCAATTGTGACCAAAACCCGTCTCGAAGCCTTCAGCGATGGCATGTTCGCCATCATCCTGACCATCCTTGTGCTGGAATTGCATGTGCCAGAATTAGAGAACAGCTCCTTCGCGGCATTCAGCGCAGGAATGCTTCAGCTCGCACCGAAGTTTTTCGCCTTCGTGTTCAGTTTCTTTATTATCGCCATTTTCTGGATCAACCATCACGCCATCATTCACCACGTCCATAAGGTGGATACAAAACTACTATGGCTTAATATGGGCTTGCTCTTCTTCTCCTGCCTGTTCCCATTCATTACGGCGTTTGTCGGCGATTACATGCTGAATCCATATGTGGTGGCGCTGTATCCGCTCAACATGGCGCTTTCATCGGTAATGGTCAATGCGTTGTGGAAATATGCGTATGTGGACACCGATCTTGCCCCAAACACGCTCACCGACGATGAGAAACAGGCCCGAATGAAACGTGATAGAACGGCATTGCTCATGAATCTGGCATCGGCGGTACTGGCCTTTGTTTGGGTTCCCATCACACTGACTATCATGGCGATCATGCCATTTGCATTTGTTGTGCCTGAGTTTTTGGGAAAGAGGGGAACATAGTGCAGGACAAGATTACTCTCATCACAGGCGCAACCAGCGGCATCGGCTTCCAGACCGCGCTGACGCTGGCGAAAATGGGCGCGCAGGTCATTGTTACCGGGCGGAGCAAACCCAATGCGGAAGAAGCAGTAGCGAAAATCAAAAACGTGAGCGGAAATGCCCGCGTGGATTTTCTGCTAGCGGATTTAACCAAACAAGCCGAGATTCGAACACTGGTAGAATCTTTCAGGCAAAAATATCCGCGTCTCGATGTACTGATCAACAATGCTGGCCTGGTGGAGCCAGAGCGTCGACTTACCGAAGATGGCATTGAGGCAATTTTTTCGGTCAATACAGTCGCGCCGTTTTTATTAACGCACCTTTTGATGGATTCGCTCAAAGCCAGTGTATCACCACGCGTCATCACTGTCACAGGCGGGAATGTGGTTCCGATTAACCTCGACAATTTGCAGGGCGAAAAATCTTTCCTCAGCCTGAACACCTATTCCCATGCCAAAACCTGTATGATGGCGTTGATGTACGAGTTTTCCCTGCGCGAAAAAGGTGTAGCAATCAACGTCTGCTTTCCAGGTGGCGCAAGCACCAACATGACTGCCAGCATCAAGCCTGAAATGGCACCAACCATCCTCAAATTAATCTGGCCAATCTTCAAATGGATAACCCGCCCTGATAATGGTAAATCTGCGGCGAAGGCAGCGCGCTCTTCAATCTACCTTGCAGCTTCGCCCGAGGTGGCAGGCGTAACAAGTGCATACTACGACACCAACAGCAAGCTGACTGCATGGCCACCTGCGGTGCTGGATACGACCACTCGTGAAAACCTTTGGGAAATCGTTAGCAGACTCTCAGGTATAAAACAGAACAACGCGCTCGCATAAAAAGTGAGCGCGTCGTTGCATTTAATTTTTAATTTTTTATGGTTGTATTGCCCCATTTTTCCATTGCTTGCAGGATTGGCGCAAGAGTATGGCCTTTTGGCATTAATGAATACTCGACTTGCGGGGGAACAACGAGATAAACTTGGCGGTGCACGATGCCATCGCGCTCTAATTCTCGCAGTTGTTGCTTCAACTTCCCACCAATAATCGAAACAGTTGCAGTAACTGGACAGAAATAATCTTGACTGATAAGTAGTATCCTTTTCGATACTATCATACAAAAAAGTGCGTACTTTCTTTACATCGCAATTATATAATGTGCTCCTATAGCTAAGAGCAGAACCATTGAGCCAGGTCAGGGCGAAAACGAAAGCCACAATGACGGAAAAAGGCACGTGCCTCGACCGCCGAGATGAGCGGCAGCGCATCGGCAATCGCATCCGTCAGGGCGTCACGACTGCGGGCTGCCACACGGCGGAGGCATGCCTTGATTTTGGCAAACGCCAACTCAATCGGCGAGTAATCCGGCGAATAGGGCGGCAAATAGAGGAGCGTGCAGCCACGCGCGGCCAGCAGTTCACGGACGCGCGACCGCTTGTGAGCGTGCAGATTATCGAGGATCACGATCTGGCCGGCGCGCAAACTCGGGCCGAGCACCGTCTCAATGTAGGTTTCGAACAGGGCGGCATGCAGGCCACCCAAAAACTGCATGCTGGGGCCGATCCCGTCGACGCTGAGCGAACTGATCGTCGTCGTGTTGGTTGGCGTATTGCGGGGGATGCGGTCCACTGCCCGTTGCCCACGTGCGGCGCGCGCATACCGACGGGTCATGTTCAGGTTGGAGCCAAACTCATCAAGCACGACCAGATCGTCCGCATACACCTCGTGTTGCGCGAGGGCAAACTGCACCCGCACCCACGGATCACGTTCACTGGCAATTATCGTCTTTTTTTGCGCGTCACTCCCAAGCCCCGTATGGCGCGACCGATGGTCGATGCACTGAGGGAGGTACCGTGCGTGGCATTCCACTGGGCGGCGTGTTCGGTCAGCGTGGCATCGGGAGCCGCCTGCACCTGCGCACGAAGTTGCTGCTCGTGCGTCGGCGTAATGGTGGGCGCGGAGCCGCCACGCGCAGGGCGCGGCGTCAGCTGACCGGTTTCGCGGTGCACCTTCAGCCAGCGTTTGACGCTTGCCAAACTGACCTGGAAGATGCGGACGACCTCGGTGCGCGACAGCCCCTGATCGAGGGCGGCCAGGACGCGAGTTCGGAGATCGACAGAATATGGTTGCATGGTTCATGAGTATATCACAGGCTCAATCGTCTTGCTCACCGCTATAGGGGTGTTGGGGTGGCGATTTATCGCACGCCGCAAAGGGCAGGATATCGGCGCGCACCCGGTGTATGTGGGCTTGATCGTGTTGGGGCTGGTGTGGGTGGTGCTGTTGGGTGGCACAGGCGGCAATCTGGTGTATGAGTTGGGCGTCAATGTGCGCGGGGTGAACCCGCTTTTGCCTTGATCGCCGCTCGGTTTGACCCTTTGTTGAAGAGAAAATGGCGAGGGTGAGCCAAAAATACTGGGCGCGCTGGCGGGCGTCACACACCAAAAATTAGGAGCGAACAACAAAAATTGGCTTTGTTGGTCTTGGCAAGATGGGCGATCTGCTGGCATCGAACCTTGCCCAAGCAGGCGGTGAGCTGACTGTCTTCGATCTGGATGTAGCGAAAATGGAACGTGTAGTTGCGATCGGCGCAAAGCCTGCATCCAGTGGACAAGCTGTCGCGGCCGCGGCAGCTGTTCTCTTTACATTTTGATGGGCATTGTTATATTACTTTTGGCACTACTGCTAATTTGACAAGAGAGTGAAACCCTATAAAATATGTTATAGTATATAATTAAAGTGATATGCTGTTGCTTTTGAATCTGTGAACTGACTGCGAGTGACCCTTGACCCGAAGAGAACGTTGGCGCGATCAGACCATCGCCGAAATCAAAGCCATTGCCCACCAGCAGATGACTGCCAGTGGTACCGCTAGTATCTCCCTCAACGCAATTGCGCGTACGATGAAGATGAGTGGGCCGGCACTCTATCGCTACTTTGCCAGCCGCGACGATCTGGTAACCGCGCTCATTGTGGACGCCTTCAAAGATTTGGCTGACGCCATGCAAGCTGTAGAGTCAACTATGGCGACGCAGAGCAGCGCGCAGAAGATCACCGCCTTATGTCTAGCTTATCGCGAATGGGCGGTCGTCCATCCGGTAGATTTTCAACTCATCTATGGCAACCCGATCCCCGGTTATGTCGCGCCAGCCGAGGTCACCGTTCCTTTGGCGCGGCGACCTTTCGATGGTCTGGTTCGCTGCTTTTGGGAAGCCTACCAGAGTGGCGAGCTGAGCATCCCGCCAGAGTACACATCCGTTCCGGCGAGTATTTTGACGCACCTAGCAACCTGGCAACTGGAGACAGGTCACGACCTCCCCGACACGCTGCTTTGTCTGCTGTTGAGCACTTGGGTGCGCATTCACGGAATGGTGATGCTAGAGCTATTCGATCACCTGGGACGAGTGGTTGGAGAGAGTGCCGCGTTCTACCGCTATGAGATCAATGCATTGTTACAAAGACTGGGCTTGACAGTGCAAGACACAGAAAGTACCGATACATCAACAACAGCATAGACACCTAATTTAAACAGGGCACAATCGACCAAAGAATTCAATACCGTAAGATTGTGCCATGTTTAAGAGTCATTTCTATAAGGAGCACAAAAACAATGTCAGCGAATTCAATGGCGGAAGGTACATTCCCCAAAATCATCTCTCTACCTATTGGGTGGCAACCGGAGGGCATCACTGCCGGAAGCGGGTCGTCATTCTATGTTGGCTCATTGGTAGACGGCGCAATTTATAGGGGTGACTTTGGCTCTGGCCAAGGAGATGTCTGGGTGCAAGGTCAATCTGGTCAGATGGCGATGGGGATGTATGTTGACCCGCGCACGAATTATTTGTTCGTGGCCGGGGGACTCAGTGGGGAGGGGCGCGTGTACGATACTGCTACGGGAACTCTGCTGAAGACCTATCAGTTCCAGGAGGTTTTGAATACCTCGCCATTCAACATACTTGTCAACGACGTGATCGTGACCCGTGATGCCGCATACTTCACAGATTCTTTTGACGCGTTCCTATACCGTGTGCCACTCGGCTCTGATGGTGCGCTGCCCGATCAAGCGGCGGTGAACCGGATTCCATTGAGCGGTGATTTTGTCCTGGCACCGCAGGTTCCCGGCAAACTCATCCTCAATTGCAATGGCATCGAAGCTACGCCCGACGGCAGGTGGCTGGTGGTCGTACAAACCATCACAGGGTATCTATTCCGGGTCGATCCGGCAACTGGGCTAACAAAGCTGATCGATCTGGGTGGTGCTACAGTTCCGGTCGGGGATGGCCTTCTCTTTGGCGGTTCACGCCTCTATGTGGTGCAAAACTCGTTCAACATTGCAGTTGTCAACCTCAACCACGATTTTACGTCAGGCACTATCGAGCGCACCATCAACGATCCAGACTTTCGGGTGCCATCCACCATTGCAGGCTGTGGTGATTCACTCTACGTCGTCAACGCTCGTTTCGGTGTCCCCAATCCGGATCAAGCAGAGTACGATATCGTCAAGGTGCCGAAGGACTGATAGTTTTGGATTGAGAATTAGTAGTACACAGAGGCATAATTAATTACACAGTAGCACAATTGGGAGATTAGGAGATTGAGAGCGTAGCTGGTCAATCTCCTAATCTCCCAATCTCGCTTCTAAAATGATATTCCTTTTACCCTATACTTTTCATACAGCCTTTAACTGATGTTTTGCGTTCACCCACGTCTTGTTATCCTCAACTTTCTTTCCTTCACTTCGCCCATTCTCGATGCTGGCGAACGTAGAAAATTCACCTTTTACCAGCGCAAAAACTGAACTTCTGGCGGAGTAGCTATAAAGTGAGTGCTTCTCTTGCGTAATGTATTACAAATGGTTTTTGATTTTGACAAATGTGTGCGCACGCATGCAAAATATTAGTGTGTGCGCACGCATATAAATTGTTAATCGGAAATATTGTAATTACAAAGGAAGATGTGCAGGCCGGCGTGAATGACGATGCCTCGTTCTTTCCGGCAATGATGGATGTTTTTATCGGCGTTACCGCACTCTTTGTGGCTTGGGGGGGGTGGCGGGGCAAGGGCTGGCCTGGCGGGCATACTCGTACTATCGACACACTGAGCAGGTTTTCCAGCCGCGCCAGAATTGTGCGCAGCTCGTATGCCCGCCCGATGAAGCGATCGGGCGGAACTACTACGCCAGGGGTAAATGGGTTGGCAAACGCCTGGGGCGCGGCGGGCGGCGCAACCACGGCGGGCAGCACCGGCGCAATCGCGGCAGGCACCGGCGTAGTTGCGGGCGGCTGCGCCGCTAGCTCAGCCAGGCGCGCATCGAGCGCGACAAGTGCCGCACGCAAATCCCTAATCTCAAGCAGCACCCCGGCCTCGGTATAGCTACCATGGCGCGCTTCCTGTAGCTCTAACACATGCAGGCGGTCGCGCTTGGTCTTACGCAGCTGCGCCAGATGCGCGCGGTCGGTTGATGAATAATCGTCCAATGATGTAATGCTCATTCCAAATAATGTTGTGTATATGGAACGTTGCTACGCGCGTTTTTGGGCTATGTATTTTACCAACAAAAAGGGGTACAGCCTGAAGTTCGGCGCTGCCCCCCCGAGCCAGCCTGAACGAATTGGACCGACGCACTACTCAATCAGCTGGAGCACGCCCTCCAGTGGAATGCCCGCCCAACCAGGGCGATTGTTCAGCTCGTAGCGTAGCTCGTACACCGCCTTATCGAGCATAAACGCATCGAACAAGGTGTGCAGCACGGTGGGCGGCGGCAGCACCGGCGCGTCACCCACCGTCGCCAGGTAGCTGCGGAAGAAGGCCGCGCTGGCCCAGCGGTGCCACGCTCTCGCCCATGGCTCAAGCGCCGCCTGCTCGTCTTCGCTGAAGGCCACACCGGGAGCCTGACCAAACAGCACGGCGTAAGGCGCGTAGTGCAGCGAGCGCAGCATGCCCGCCACATCTTGCAGTGGCACGCCCTTCTGGCGGCGCTCGCTCAGCGGCCGGGCCGGCTCGCCCTCAAAGTCGATGATAAAAAAGTCGCTGCCGGTGTACAGCACTTGGCCCAGGTGGTAATCGCCATGAATTCGGCTGCGCTGGGCCTGTACTGGCTGGGCGAGCGCTGTGCGCAGCCGCGCAAACACCGCATCCTCGCGCGCAAGCAAGCGCTGGGCATCAGGTTGCAGTGTGGTGGGTAGGCGCTCTACACTAGTACGCAACAGCGCAAACGATTGCTGTGCGCGCCTTTCCATCGAGCCTAGCAGCATGGCCTGGTATTCCTGGGTGAACGGCGCGGGCGCAAACGCGGGCGCAGTGGCATCGCTGGCAAGCGCCAGGTGCATTTCGCCGGTGCGCTGGCCGAGCAATGCCGCCGACACCGCAAACTCGCCCAGCAGCGTGTTCGCTTCGGGCGGCAGCGGCAGCGCGCTATCGGCGAACAGGCCGGGCGCGGCACCCACCGTCAGGCTAAATTCAGCCGGGCGCGCCAGGATGTGGCCGAAGGTGGCGGCAATCGTCGCAAGGGTGTAATACCAGGCGTCGCCGCGATTCGGCACAAAGCCCTGCAGCAACGCTAGAGTCATACGCGTGTCGCCCTGCACAAACTCAATCGCGCCCGCCACCGGCGGAATATGCGCAAAATTGCCGTGATCGGTGAGAAACGCGCCAATCTCCAGGTCGGGGTTCAGCCCTGGCTCAAGCCGCCGGAACAGCTTCATAATCAGGCGCTGCCCGAAAATAATCGAGCTATTGCTCTGCTCGGCAGTGCTCACCTTAGGCGTTAGCACCTCGCCGAGCGGGCCGCGCAGGCGTGCAAATGCGCTGCTGGTGCTGGCAAGCAGATCACCGGCGCTGGTGTGTACCTGGGCCTGCGCTGCAATGATGTCGAGCAGCGCACCACAAAATGCCGCGTCGTAGATCGGGTCGAACAGCACGCCGTCGGCAATTTTCGCCACCAGCGCGTGTACTGGCATGGTGGCGCGGGTGGCTGCGGCGAGGCTGGTATAAGCGAGTGGCAGCACATAGGTTTCGGCCCCGCCATCGGCATAGTTCACCTGCACCAGCGTAATATAGGCGGTGTGTTCGGCGTAGCGCAACGGCAGCGCCGCCTGAATATGCACACCGGCGAGGGTACGAGCCTTGCCACTAAACCAGCGGCGTGGGCGCATATACTTCGGCAAAATCTGTTCAAGCGCAGCCCAGCGGCCAGGCTGAAATAGCGCTTCCCAATCTTCGAAACCGGCCAGCACTGGCAGCTTAGCAACAGCATGCGGGGCCATGCGCTATCCTTTCATTCGCAACGATGCGGTATACAAAAGCACACACTCCCAGGTACGCCCAGGATATGTGTGCTGCTCTATACCAGGCCATACTGTAGCGGCTTACATATAGTAATCGAAATTGCGCTCGGTGGGAGAGCGCTGGATGTGGAAGATGTGCACCGGCAGGCTAGCCGGGTCGAGCCGCACAAAATCCCACTCGCTATTCCAGGTGTAGCGGGCGTCGCTCAGCAGATCGTGGGCGTAGAACGAATCGCCTGCGGCAATGCCCCACTCGGCCAGAGGCAGCTGCACCCAGCCCGACTGCACATTGACCGGGTCGAGATTGACGACGGTGAGGATAATATCCTGCCCATCGGGCGATTGCTTCGAGTAGGCAATCAGCTGGTCGTTTTCAAGATAGTTATTTTCCACCCGGTGGAAGCGCAGGCTCTCGTTGCGCTGCAGCGCGATATGCTCGCGGCGAATATGATTGATGCGCGCGATCAGCGGGCGCAAGCTGCGCGGGTCGTCGAGGTTCCACACCTTCAATTCGTACTTCTCGTTGTCAATGTATTCTTCGCGCCCAGCCACTGGCGTATGCAGCATCAGCTCGTAGGCCGGGCCGTAAATGCCATAGCTGGCGGTGAGTGTGGCGGCCAGCACAAAGCGGGCAATAAACAGCGCGCGATGCCCTTCGTAGAACTGCGGCGTAAGAATATCGTGGGTGGTGGGCCAGAAATTTGGGCGGAAGAACTCACGCACCTCGGTGCGCGTCAGCTCAGTCATATACTCGGTCAGCTCGGCCTTGGTAGTGCGCCAGGCGAAATAGGTATACGACTGGGTGAAGCCCTCCTTTGCCAGCCGATACATGACTTTGGGGCGCGTAAACGCCTCCGAGAGGAAGATCAGGTCGGGGTATTCGCGCTTCAGCTCGCCGATGCACCATTCCCAGAACACAAATGCTTTGGTATGCGGGTTATCGACGCGGAAGATCCGCACGCCCTGCTCGGCCCAAAACAAGAAAAAGCGCTTCAGCTCCAGCCACATCGCCTGCCAGTCGCCACTTTCGAAGTTAAAGGGATATACATCCTGGTACTTCTTGGGCGGGTTTTCGGCGTATTGGATGCTGCCATCGGGCCGCACGTAGAACCAGTCGGGGTGATCGCGCACATACGGATGATCGGGCGAGCACTGGAAGGCGTTATCGAGCGCAATTTCAATGCCAAGATCGCGTGCGGCCTGCACCAGGCTGCGGAAATCATCGAGCGTGCCCAGCTCGGGATGAATGCTTTGATGCCCGCCATGTTCGTTGCCAACCGCGTAAGGGCTGCCCGGCTCGCCGGGCAGGGCGGTCGGGCTGTTGTCCTTGCCCTTGCGGAATAGATGGCCGATCGGGTGGATGGGCGTGAGGTAGAGTACATCGAAGCCCAGCTCGGCAATATAGGGCAGGCGCGCTTCAACATCTGTGAAGGTGCCGTGGCGGCCAGCTTCGGGCGAGGTATTACGCGGAAACAGCTCGTACCATGTGCTAAACACAGCGCGCTCGCGATCGACAACCACCGGTAGCACCGGCGCAGTCGTTGCGAAATGCCGTTCGCTGTAGCGCGCCATCAAGTTTGCCAGCTCAGGTTCAAGCGCCATCGAGCTGGCACCCGCCCGCAGTGACGCTACATATTGGCCGAGCTGGGTCGCATCGGCCCCGGCGGCCCGCGCGCGTGCTGCTTCTACCAGGCGTGCGCCAATTTCAAGATCAACCGGGGCAACCACATTAGCAGCAATACGCTTAGCCATGTCGCGCGCCCACGATTTGAAATGATCGACCCACGCCTGCACGGTGTAGCTTGCCTGCCCGATATGCGCCACAGTAAACGCGCCATGCCAGCGGTCGTTCACCAGCGCCTCCATCGGTGCCTCGAACCACTGCTCATCGCATTCGGCACGGTAGAGTAACACCGCCGAAAGGGCATCGTGGCTATCGGTGAAGATATCGGCCTCAACCTCCACGCGCTCGCCAACCACGCGCTTAATTGGGAAACGCCCACCATCGATCGCCGGTTGAATCCGCTCGATCACAACCCGGCTGCGCCCATCGCTTGGCAGCTCGACCGCGAGCTGTTCGGTTCCAATTTCAAAGATAGTTGGTGCAGTTGTCATAGGCGTTTCTTTATTCTCTATCGAGTAACGGGCTATTCCGGTGCGTAGCTGTGGGTAGCAGGAACTTACACCAGTGTCTGATACAGCGCTAGTGTGCGCTGGGCAATTGCCGTCCAGCTGAAATGATCTTCAACGCGGCGGCGGCCAGCCGCGCCGTAACGCGCCATCAGCGCCGGATCGCGCGCAACCTTGTTAATTGCCGTCGCCAGGTCGTGGGCGAAGCGCGCGGGGTCAACCGGGTCAAATGTTCCGAGCTTCAGCTCAAGCGGCACCAGCTCGCCGGTCTCGCCAGGAACGACCACCTCGGGGATGCCGCCCACCGCCGAGGCCACGACTGCCGTTTCGCAGGCCATCGCCTCAAGGTTGATGATACCGAACGGCTCGTACACCGAGGGGCAGCAAAAGACCGAGGCCGCCGCGTAAAACTGAATCACATCTTCGCGCGGCAGCATCTCTTGAATCCAGATCACGCCATCGCGCTGCGCGCTGACTTCGGCCACGCGCTCGGCCATTTCCTGGCCGATCTCTTTCGTGTCGGGCGCGCCCGCGCACAGCACCACTTGTAGCGATGGGTCGATTTCCGGAATGGCGTTGACGAGATGAATAATGCCCTTCTGGCGGGTGATGCGCCCGACGAACAGCACAAACGGCTTGCTCGGATCGACGCCGCGGCGGGTAAGAGCATCGCTGGCGGCGGTGGCGCGGTATTGCTGCAAGTCGATTCCGTTGTGGATCACATGCACCTTGGCCGCATCGACATTGAACAGACGCAAAACGTCATTCCGGGTTTCCTGCGATACTGCAATAATTGCGTCGGCATCTTCAATGCCGGTACGCTCGATCCAGCTGCTTAGGTGGTAGCCGTACCCCAGCTGCTCAACCTTCCAGGGGCGCAGCGGCTCAAGCGAGTGAATGGTGACAACTAGCGGCACGCCCCATAGCTTCTTCGCCAGGAAGCCAGCCATATCGGTGTACCAGGTATGGCAATGAACAACACTCGCGTCCAGCGTATCTTTGGCCATGCGCAGGCTGCGCTCGAAGGCGTCGAGCGCGCCGCCAAAGCGCGGGTCGGTATTCTGCTTGGCCTCGGCCCAGGGGGTGTACCCTTTAACGCGCAGATTCGGGGGATCGTCGTTCTGCTCACCAAAGCAGCGTACTTCTACAGGCACCAATTTCGCCAGTTCGCGGCTTAAATATTCAACATGCACGCCCGCACCGCCATAGACATTCGGTGGGTACTCGTTGGTAAAGATGGCAACCCTTTCCAACCCTGGCATGAGGCGGCCTCCTCGCGCTGCAATCGATGGCTTCAACTATCGTGGTGTGTAGTGCGCTATTGTACCACAGCCCTCGCACCACGAATCAAGCGGCGACCCCGACCAGCAAAGTGCTTACAAGCGCGCCAGCATTTTATGGTACGATACAGCCTATGTTAGAACCTGACACCGAAACACAGATTACCGCAATTCATGCTGCGGCACATAAGCTGGTGCTAGAATTTGCCGGGGCCGCCAGCATGGCGCTGTTCTGGCTGCACGCGGTGCCTGGCTCATCGCGCACCATCCTCGAAGCGACCGACCGCTATGCACCCGGCTCGATGGCCGATTTGCTCGGCCAGCCGCCCGAGCAGTTTGTTTCGCCCGAAACGGCGACGGCTATGGCCGTAGCGGCCTACCGCCGTGCGCGCCGCCTGGCCGAGCCAGACGTGCCCTGCCTGGGGGTTGGTTGCACCGCTGCGCTTGTCACCGACCGGGCGCGGCGCGGCGACGACCGGGTGTGGCTCGCGGTGCGCGACCAGGCCGGGGTTACGACCTATGGTCTGACCATGAGCAAAGGGCTGCGCGATCGCCTGGGCGAAGAAGAATTAGTGAGCCGCCTGCTGATTCGCGCGATTGCGGAAGGATGCGGCCTTGACGCAACGTTGCCGCTGCCGCTCGCAGCAGGTGAACAGGTAGCGCAAGCCCGCACGCCAATGGCCGACCCGATTGCCCAGCTGCTGGCAGGCGCGGCCCGCGCGGTAAGCGTTGCACCTGATGGCACGCTCAGCGCCGACGCGCCGGTTCATGGTGCGCTGCTTTCTGGCTCGTTCAACCCGCTCCATGCCGGCCACGAGCGGCTGGCCCAGGCTGCCAGCGCCACGCTCGGCATGCCCGTGGCCTTCGAGCTGCCGGTGGCAAATGCCGACAAACCGCCGCTTAGTTACGCCGAAATCGAACATCGGCTGGCGCAATTTCGCTGGCGCTACCCGGTGGTGCTCTCGCGCGAGCCGCTGTTTGTGGGCAAGGCGAATCTCTACCCCGGCTGCGTGTTTGTGGTAGGCTACGACACTGCCGAGCGGCTGGTTGAGCCGCGCTACTACGGCGGCGACGCTGGCCGCGATGCCGCGCTGGCCCACATCCGCGCCCAGGGCTGCCGCTTCCTCGTGGCCGGTCGGCTCGACGAGGGTATGTTCCGCACCCTGCGCGACATTCCAATGCCGCCGCAGGCCAGCGACCTGTTCAGCGAGCTGCCCGAGTCGGCCTTTCGGGTTGATCTCTCCTCGACGGCGATTCGCGCGCAGCTAGCCGGCATGCCGCCCACGTAAGACACAGCCCATATAGCCTACCGAAAGGCGCGCCAGATGCACATCGGCCTGCTGCCGCTCGATGAGCGCCCGGCTAACACGCGCGACCCGGCGATGATCGCCGCGATTGCAGGCGCGCGCTTACACATACCACCCGCGGCGCGGTTAAGTGCGCGCCGTCGCCCAGCCAACTGTGCCGCCCTAATCAACTGGCTTGATACCGTTGCGCCCCAGCTCGACGCGCTGATTGTCTCATGCGAGATGCTAGGCTACGGCGGACTCATCGCCGCCCGCACCAGCGACGAGCCAGCCAGCGCGATTATTGCGCGGCTCGATTGGCTGCGCACGCTGCGCACACGCTTTCCTGGTCTGCCGACTCTGGGCTTCAATGTCATCACGCGCGTCTCAAATGCCGACGACAGCATCGAAGAGCCAGAATATTGGGCCAGCTACGGCACACGCCTCTACCGCTTCGCGCAGCTGCTCGACCAGCGCGGCCAGGGGCCAGCCGTCGACGCCGAGCTAGCCACACTCGAAGCGAATATTCCCGCTGCGCACCAGCACGATTTTCTGCAACGCCGCCTGCGTAACCACAGCGTCAACCTGGCAGTACTGCACTTGCTCGCGGCTGGTGTGTTCGACACGCTGGTACTCAGCTCCGACGATACCAGCCCGTATGGCCTGCCTTCACGCGAGAAGCGCTGGCTGCAGGAATGGGCGCAGCTGCTTGGGTTTGGAAATGACCTGGCAGCCAGCCCTGGCGCACAACCGTTGGCTCAGCCCCGGCTCCTTATGTACCCCGGCGCCGATGAGGTCGGCTCGGCCCTGGTGGCGCGGCTGCTGAACGCGCAGGCCGGGGTAGCGCCATGGTTCGCCGCAACCTATGCCCCGCCGCATGCCGCCGCAAACGTTGCCGCCTATGAAGATGGCCCGATTCGCCTCACCCTCGAACGGCAGGTACATGCAGTAGGCGGGCGGACGATTGAGCAAGGAGATGCCGCAGACATCTGGCTCGCCGTGAACGCGCCGCTCGCGCGCCGCAGCGAGTGGCTACCCGAATTTGCTGCTGCTGAGCGCACCAGCCGGTGGGATGAGCTTCAGACACTGGCAAATGCCATCGCTGCGCGGCAGGCGCGTGGGCAGCCCGTGGCCGTGCTCGATGTTGCCTATCCTAATGGTGCCGACCCGGCTTTCAGCGAGCTACTATTCGCCCAGGCCGCGCTGCCCGAACTGGCGGCCTATGGCGCATGGAACACGGCTGGCAACACGATTGGCACCGCTCTGGCACAGGCCAGCGTGGCCCGCCTGATCGCTGGGGCCAGCGGGCGTGCTGCACACGAGCGCTTCCTACTGCACCGCCTGCTCGAAGATTGGGGCTACCAGCACCTGGTACGCGCCGAGCTGCGCGCCTGGCTACAGGCTACCCACGCCACCGCCGAGCCAGATGCAGCCACGCTACCGGCTGCCCTGGCATTCATCGAGGAACGCCTGAACACACTGATTGGTCAGTTACCAGGGTTTGCCGGGCGCTACCGCATCACACCGAGCAGCGTGCGCCTGCCCTGGGGCCGCACCTTCGAGGTCGATTTCGTACTTGAGGCCGCGCATTAGCCTGGCTGCTCAGCAGCCCAGTTGTGCAGCTCCACGCGGTACTCGCCAGCGTCGTTGGGCACCAGCTCGAGGTAGGTAAACGAAGAGGTATAGTTGTTTGGGTCGGCAATTTCGGCCCAGGAGTACCCCCGCCCGGGCCGCGCGCGCAGGTGGGGCGTCCACGTGCCGCTGTTAAAATAATAGCCAGTGCGACTGCCCGCCAGGTAAATTGGGCTGGTCAGCCCATCGATAGCGGCGTGGGTATGGCCCATGATCACTGTTGTAATGCCCGGGTCGAGCGCCAGCACCTCGCGCGCCCCAGCCCGGTAGTAATCTTCTTCTTCGGCGGCCAGCAGCACCGAGCGCGGCTTATCATCGGCAATCGTTTCAACACTTGGCTGGCGCGGCGCGCCTGCCCGCATCTCGCGCCAATCCTGCTCGTCGAAGCGCGCGATTTCGGCACCAAATTCCGCACGCACCTGCGGGTCGGTCAAGCGCTGCTCAACATAGGCGCGCAAGTCGTCATCTTTCACGGCACCGAGCAGCGCGTTGGGAGTACGCTGGCCCTGCGGCCAGGTTTCGGCATCGTCGAGCACAGTCGAAAGCTGCTTGGGCGGCAGCCCAGCGGTAAAGAAAAATTTGATAATCAGTGCCAGCGCGCCGCCAGTATAGAATAGGTCGTTCTTCAAGCCCAGGCCAATAATCTTTGAAATCGGCTTTACATTATCAATAAACCAGCGCTCGCCCTCTAGCTGATTGTAAATTTTATCAACGAATAGCGTGCCATAGCAGCGCTTCAGCCGCATCATGCCCGTGCCATCATCGCCGAAGGGCTGGCTCATCCGCTCACCAAAGCAATTCTCGGGGTCGCGCTCGTGGCCGTGCTCAATGTATACGCGCCCGCGCTCGGCATTGCCCACGGTATAGCTATACGCCTCACGGCGCAGCGTACCCGCCGCACCAGGTGGATAGATTGCAGCGTAGATCAGCGCCCACACCCCCGGCCAGAGCAGATCAATATCGTGATTGCCCACCAGGATTGTAATCGAATGCCCATCGGCCATGAACTGGCGCAAGCGTGCAAACACCAGGGGATGCCCGCTGTTGCGCTCGGGGAGTTGCCCAAGCACCACCCGAGTGCGCTCAATCGACTCGGCCTCGGTGGTACCACGCGCATTGCGTGGCGAGGTGAGCGCAAGCTCGGGCAGTATCTGCGGGTAATCGATGAAATCACCCGCGATAATGAGTTCGATCGGGGAGGTGCCCGCTGCCACGCTGATCTGATCGAGAAATGCTGACAGCGCTGCATCGGCGGTAAAATCTTCAAGCGCATCCCAGCTGCCAGTAGCCGGGTTACGCCCGGGGCCAAGATGAAGATCGCTGATTAGATATGTGGCAGCGCTCATGGCATATTCCTTCTGACGCCTATGAATCGAGTACCTCACGAACCTTACGTGCCAGTGTCACCGGTGTAAATGGCTTCTGTAAAAATGCCAGGCCGGTGCCAGCAGGGCCCTGATAGATCATAATATCGCTAGTATAGCCTGAAGTGAACAGTACTTTTACATCCGGCAGCATCGCCGTCACGCGCTCGGCCAGGGTTTTACCGCTCATGCGCGGCATCACCACATCGGTGAGCAGCAGGTGTAATACCGCACGCCCCCGCTGACGCGCAATCGAAAGCGCATCGTCGCCATTTTCCGCCTCAAGCACAATATAACCCTGGGCGCGTAGCACACGCGCGGCTAGCACCCGCACCGCTGGCTCATCTTCCACAAGCAGAATTGTTTCGTTGCCGCGCGGTAAGCCACGGGCCTCATCAAGCAGGCTATAGCTCGCGCCCGCTTCGCCATGAATTTGGGGCAGATAGATTTCGAGGGTAGTTCCAACCTCTACTTGACTATCTATTTCGATTGTGCCGCCATGCTGCTTGATAATGCCGTAACAGGTTGCTAGACCTAACCCGGTGCCTCGGCCTTTCTCTTTCGTCGTAAAAAACGGCTCGAACAGGTGGGCCTTGACATGATCATTCATACCAATGCCCGTGTCAGTCACGCTCAATAGCACATAGTCGCCAGGCACCATGCCCACAACCTTGCGCGCCTGCTCTTCGCTCAAGGTGCGCTGGCCCACCGCAATCGTGAGCTTCCCGCCTTCGGGCATTGCATCGCGCGCATTAATCGCCAGGTTCACAAGCACCTGTTCAATCTGACCCGGGTCGATTTTTACCCACAAATCCTGGTACGCTGGCAAAATAATCAGCTCAATATCTTCGCCAATCAAACGCCGTAAAAGCTTATACAGATCAAAGATCAGTTCATTCAGGCGCACGTTGCGCAGTTCCATCACCTGCCAACGCGCAAACGAGAGTAGCTGGCGGGTCAGGCCCGCCGCACGCTCGGCAGCACGATGTATCTCTTCGACATCGTCCGCAGCATTACTATCCGGATCGAGCGACAAGCTTGCAAGCTCGGCATAACCGATAATGGCGGTAAGAAGGTTGTTGAAATCGTGGGCGATACCGCCTGCCAGCTGGCCAACGCTCTCAATCTTCTGAATTTGCAAAACCTGAGCCTCGAGTCGCTTGCGCTCAGTGATATCGCGTACAATTGCTAGGGTTTCATCATTATCAAGTGGTACAATGCGCGCCTCGAAATCGCCCGACTTCCCTTCCGAGAACGAGATTTGATATTCAAAAAATTGTGGCGCATTTAAAGTTCGGGCTTGTTCCACATAATAGCGTGTTTGCCTGGCCATAGAATCTGGCAACACTTCCTCAATCAAGCGGCCAAGAAACTGTTCTGGCAAAGCAAACAACAACGAGCCATGTGGCGCACGATAATCGAGGAAACGGCCTTCGCGATTAAGCCGGAACATCATATCGGGCAAGGCATCCAACAGCGCGCTGATACTCGCCTCGCCCTGGAGTAACACAATCTCAGCCTGGTTGCGTTGGCGTTCTAGAGTATCGAGCAAAATGTTGGTGCGTTGCTGCGCTTCCTGTACTATTGCTTCTAGTTCGGCTACACGCGATTGCTCGGCGCGCAGTAGCACCAATGCTGCTGCTTGCTCGGCGAATGCAGCACAAAGCTGTTGCTGTTCCAGCGACAGCTCGCGCGGTACCCGATCGCCAAACACGATCGTGCCGCGCCGTTGCTGGGAGGTAGTATGGATTGCCAGCACTAAATAGGTAGCTAATTCCCCAAGCAAGGGATGGGTCTGTAGCGGCGGGCATGGGTGCAACAGATCGACTATCAGCGCGGTGCTCGTCGGCAATAATGCACTTCCCAGGGCACTAGCAGCTGATAAAGTCGTAGATTCTGGCCACGGCATACCATGGCATATGGATAGTTGTTCTCCTTCTGGGGTGTCTATTGCCATCAGTATAACTTGCAGGCCTAACGCCGTAGCAGCAATAACACCCAGGCGCTCGAAGGCCGGCTCAGAAATAGCACTCGTGAACATTGTAGGCAATGTCACTGAGGCAATCTCATTGAAGTGTGGTGCTTCTTGTTCCATAGCCTATATGTATTTTTTGTCATATATTACGTAGGTCACCACGGCATTATACTATAGGTTTATCTTTGTTTGCTCAAAATCCTCTTCATCCTATCCAATTGAGTATTTTCAAAGATTAACACTATCCTTTTACTATTTTACTACTTTTGAAGTAGGTTGCCCCACACCAAGCAATAAAGTACATTAGTAAATGTGCTAGAAGGTCGAGCCATATGCCATTACTCGATGATGTATGTGCGCCAACTGCCATGCCTTTGAGCAGCACCCCTGGCCCCCCCCAGGGTGCATTGCCGCTCACCGAGGCATTACTGCGTGATGCACCTAGTGGCGACTTATTCGGTTGGGCGCAGAATACTGGAATGGGCTGGAGGACTGCGCTCAGAGCGGCGCGCACGCCTGCGCGACCAGCTTTCGACCCGTGACGGAATCACCCCCGATGATCGCATTATGTCACCGGCGCAGGCGCGCGCGGCCTCACGAGTACGGTCACGTTCCCACGCGGCAACCTCGCGCCCGATGGAGCCGTCATCAAAAGTGCCGCAATCGATCCCAGCGTCGTCGATGCCGATGGCGTGTACCGCAAACACGGGCGGGCGCGCGTGTTCATCCGCGAGCGGGCGGCAATACAGGCGATTAAGAGCAGCGGCCCCGAGCGCTTGCTTGCTGCCTGGTGATGTTATTGTGCTGATCTGCGGCAGGCCGTTAGGCACTGACATGGAGGAAATTTGCCAGGTCACTTCTGCGCTGAAACACCTGAGCTGGGGAAAAGAGGTAGCGCTGCTGACCAATGCGCGCTTCTCAGGGGTAAGTAAGGGCGCGTGCATTGGGCATATTGGCCCCGAGGCGCTGGCAGGCTGGCCAACTGGTAATTGGCAAGGTGCGCGACGGCGATGTGATTGAAATTATCATCGACCGGATCAACCTCACTGGCAGCGTTAATCTGGTTGGCGAAGGCGCTACGATCTATGGGGCCGAACACGGCGCGCAGGTGCTGGCCGCGCGCCCGTCCTGCAACGATGTAGCGCCACACCCGGCGCTGCCCAACGATACGCAGGGCTATGGGCGGCACTGCAACAGGCGAGCGGCGGCCCGTGGGGCGGCTGTGTGTATAATGTAGACGCAATTATTGCCGCGCTTCAACCGAGGTGGGCGATGAAAATCCTTGAAGTTCGCCGCCACAGTATGCGCAAAGCGGGCGGTGGTTCACAGCTCTCGCAGGCAGGTGTCGATTTCGCCCGGCAGCTGGGAGCAGCGCTAGGGCCATTTGCGCGGGTTGTTACCACCGTGGCGCCACGTACCCGCGAAACCGCCATTGCGATGGGTTTTGCGGTTGATTATGAGCTGATAAGTCTCGTTTCTGACGATGCACTGTATGCCGAAGCCGAGCGCACCCGCTGGTGGGCCGCCGCTCAGCCATTTGTAGCATTGGCCGATGTACTAGCCGAGCACAGCGCAACCTGGCGCTATGGTTCAGCGCTAGCGGCACTCTGGCGCGATATTCTCACCGATCTGCCCAATGACACAACAGCACTTGTTATTAGCCATTCTGGCGAGATTGAAATAGCGCTGACATGCTGCTTTCCAGAAGCCAGCCACATCGCCTGGGGAGGCGCTTTTGGCCCGTGCGAAGGTGCACGGCTACACTTTGGCGGTGAACCCGAACGCTTCATAAAGGTAGAACTTCTACGCAATATGCCTTGAGCTAAACTCATTCAATGCTCATCACTAATAGGACTTACGCGGTTGGTGTATTGAGCCTGCGGCAGCGCGGTACCCTTCATTTTCGTTGTATGCGGTGTTTCCGCGCGGAGCGCGGAAACACCGCATACACAACGATCGGCACGTACCATGCTGCCGCAGGCAAAAAACTTTCCATTGGGTTGCCGAACAATGCAACTGCGTAACTCCTAACTAAACCAAAGAACTTTCAAACCCACAGAAAGCGGATCGATTATGTCCAGATTATGCTGTACCCTATCTGCAACAGCGAATGCTTAAGCCGATGGACAGCATATTTTGGAGGCAGGCAATGGATAAGATCGATTTCACTAAACAGCTTAAACACCTCTACCGCCCACCAGCGGAATGTACGATCGTTGAGGTGCCGCAGCTTACCTATTTGATGATCGACGGGCACGGCGACCCAAACACCGCGCCCGCATACACACACGCCCTCGAAGCGTTGTATGCAGTTGCTTACCGTATCAAATCCACTAGCAAGAACGAGCTAGGGCGCGATTACGGTGTGCCGCCACTGGAAGGTTTGTGGTGGGCCGCTGACATGGCCGCATTTACATCGGCGCGCGACAAACGCACCTGGGATTGGACGATGATGATAATGCAGCCAGAATGGATTACCCCGGCGCTCTATCACCGTGCGATTGAGGAAGTGCAGCAAAGTAAAGCGCTCTCCGCATTACCTGGGCTACGCCTGGAACGCTACGAAGAGGGATTGGCCGTGCAGATCATGCATACCGGCCCCTACGAGGAAGAAGGGCCAGTGCTGGCGCGCTTGCACCAGGAATGGCTACCCCAGCATGGCTATACCGAACGCGGCAAACACCACGAAATCTACCTGAGCGACCCGCGCCGCGCCGCGCCAGCCAACATGAAGACGGTGCTGCGCCAGCCGATGCAGGCTATCTAACACAGGCGCCTATTTGCCCACACTCAGCACCGACTGCTCGTTGAACAACATGACATGACCGCAGTTTCGGCATGCTACCGCGAGCAGCGGCACCTCCAAGCTCGGCACGGTCACGCGCTCAACGCCATACCCACCCGTAGTGCTGCCACATAGTGGGCAGCCCTCGCGGGTGAGGCGCGGCACTTTTTGTGCGATCCAGCTGGCAATCTGCTGGCGTTGCTGATCGTTGTACGACATGGTAGATCCTTTTGTGCTACGCAACACTGGTGCGCGACCCGATACACCGAGACGACCGGCTACGATCTGCGTAGTATAGCACACTCCCTCTGGTGATCTGCTTAGCACAGCCAGGGTTATGCCGCTGATTCGCCAGTGGAACTGTTACCCGGCGCATCTTCATACAAAGCCGGAAACTCGATTGTAATTGCCTGCATTGGCTCGCCATTCGTCCACGCCACATGCAAGGTATTGGCCGGCCATAGCACTGCATAGCCTGCATGCACACGCTCGGCAGGCGCATTCGGGCCGCCAATTCGTACATACCCACTCCCCCCAATAACAAGGAACAGGATGGGGTATTCGGCGCTGTGCTCATCGAGCGTTGCCTGGACATCGAAGAAGAGTCCAAACACGGCGATTGGCTGATCGAGAATAATTGGCACACCCTGGTAGCGCTCGGCCAGCTCATCGGGCGGAATGAGGTTAGCCACCACACTGGGCAGCTGAATCACTGCTGCCTGCACGCCATGTGCGCCAGGCCGCTGGATGGGATGGCTCATCTCGGTGCCAAACAGGCGGATCTCGGTCATTGCACCGCTCCTTTTATGGTTCAGGGTGTTCGCTTACCCAGGCAACGTCTTCGCCTCACATTGCATTGAAATGCGGAAGAACCCACCTGCACACATCCCTGTTGAACGATGCTGATAGTCTACCACGACTGGTAGCGCCTGGAATCAGCACCGCGCTGGCAGCCTTAGCAAGCCACCAGCGCGGTACAATCGTTCGCCTACTCGGCGCATATAGCTACGATTGTTCAGGCGATGCGCCGCCCCCAGCCCAGGTACAGACCCAAGCCAATCAGCAGCAGCGGGAGCCATACAAGCCCACCGGCGAACAAGCCGGGAAGATTAGTTGCGGCAACGAGGATACCAACAGCAAACAGAATCACAGCAGGAATTGCGGGCCACGAGCCGCGCGTGCCGAACAACGCCTGGCCCACAAACTTGATCGACAAAAAGCCCAGCGCCAAGCCCCATAGCACCGATACACCATCGGTTATATCCACAAAAGTCACCCCAACGCTCAGCCCAGCCAGGATGCAGCCAGGGATGAGCAACCCATAAATCCGTTTCCAGAATGAGAAAAACAGAAAGCAGCTGGCAATGGTAAACAGCACCATCCCAGCCTCAAAATCTACTTGCAGCTGGCTCATCCGGGCCACAAGCATCAGCACCCCCATTGCAATCATCCCCAATGCAAGTGGATTATTGCGCGAGCTTGCCTGTGTCGGTGCCGGATACATCGTTGCCCCAGATGGGTTTGGCGCAAGCCCGGCGGCACGCTCGGCCTCGCGAACGCGCTCGGTGTCCTGCTCGGAGTAGTGCAAACTCATCATTCCTCCTTGCATCATGAATTATCGATATTATCAATTGGTATTGTAGCTATGTAACAGACGCGCGATGCATGCATAAGGTTGCGCTGCAACGAGAAAATTTACACTTTTAACACAATACAAGCTATGCGGTGGGCGTTTGTAGCCTGCGGCAGCGCGGTACTTTTATCATGGTGTTCCGCGGTTGGCGCCAACCGCGGAACACCAAAAAAAACAGTTCGGTACCACACCTAAAAAGCCAAGTGATACAAAGCTAACCTGTACTTTACGGCGCGTACCTCGTAATTGCGACGTACCTACGTAGCTGTTCGTCCAACAGTTAACAATTGGATCACACGGTGTGAAAAATATCATTGGCGTTTAGGGGGGGGTAGGCTATTCTTACCCCACGAACGATAGCTACAACGGCGAGGGAGGAACGTATGAACAGCGCACAAAGCCAAAATGTAACGCCACGGATGATGATGTATTCGCAAGATGGGTTTGGGCTTGGCCACATGCGCCGCACGACCTCGATCGCTAATCAAGTAGTACGCGCAAACCCCGGTGCCGCAATTCTCACGATGGCCGATTCGCGCCTGGGCCAATTTTTCGAGAGCAGCACCAACCACGACTATCTGAAATTGCCATCGATCCTGAAGGCCGGGCCAGGCGATTGGCGTGCAGTGAGCTTGCCGCTTTCGTTCAGCGCGGTATCGAGCATGCGCTGCGAGCTTATTCGCAGTGCCGTGTTGAGCTACCAGCCGCATGTCCTGCTGGTTGATCATATGCCACATGGCGCGATGGGCGAGCTTATTCCAACCCTTGCAGCACTGCGCAACAGCGGTGCGCCAACCAAAATTGTGCTCGGTCTGCGTGATATCCTCGATGCGCCCGAGGTGGTAAGGCGACGCTGGAGCCTGGAAGGAGCTTATGAGGCAATCGAGCGTTATTACGATACCGTGCTGGTGTACGGTAATCGTGAGGTGTTCGACCTGGCCGAGCAATATGGCTTTTCGCCCACCGTGCGCGACCGCATGGTCTACACTGGCTATGTCTGCACACCGCAAACGGCGCGCTACACCGCGCGGGCACGGGCCAAATACCTGAGCAGCAGCGACACACAAACCAAGCTCATTGTAGCTATGGCCGGTGGTGGCGCCGACGCCTACCCAATGATGCGTGCACTGCTCGATGCGCTACCTGCTATCAGTGCCCAGCAGAAAGTATATCTGGCGATCATTGCGGGGCCGTTTATGCCCGCCGAGCAGCGCCGCGACCTTGAAGCACGCACGCGCGGCTTGCCTGCCCGGGTATCGCTCTCGGTGAACGACACCCTGAGCTATATTGAAGCTGCCGACCTGACGATTGCGATGGCTGGGTACAACACCACTATGGAAATTCTGCGCTCGGGCAAGCGGGCCATCCTCATCCCACGGCGCGGCCCCAGCGCCGAGCAGCGAATGCGCGCACAATTGTTTGCCGAGCGCGACTGGGTCGAAATGATTGACCCCGACGATCTCGACACTGAGCGGGTAGTTGCGCAGGTATGCGGCGCGCTCGATCGCGGGCCGCGCATGCCCGAGCTGCATCGCCCCGATATTAGCGGCGTAACCACCTCAGCCGACGTGCTGCTCGATATGATGGACGCGGCTAGCGCAGCCGAAAACCTCGAAGCCTTGGAGCTAGGATTACAACTACCGCTTGCGGCCTGATCTGCTAATGATATGACAGGACTTACGCGGGCGGTGGTTTTTGCCTGCGACAGCGCGGTACGTTTTCTCTTTTCGTGTGGTTTTTTCGCGCTACGAGCGAAAAAACCACACCGATATGATCGAAGTATCATTTTCGCACACAGCAGCACTATACTATTGCATCGTTGCGCATACCGATAGTACAATACCAGCCACATACTGTTTACAAATTCTGATGAGGGGGCAATGAGCAACACTTTTGGGTTCGACCCGCAGCTACCAACCCTACCGCTCGCCTTCGATCTTGATGCGGTTGCACATTTGTTTGCCGAACAGTGGCCGGGTGATGGCGGGCCACTCATCATCAGTAAGGTGAAGCTGCAAGACACGAAGTACCAGCCACATGCCCGCTGTGTCACCACCTATGCGCTCACCGCCGAGCGCCCCGGCGCACCCGCGATACCCACAATTGGCGTGCTCGAAATTACCCCCGAGGGCGCACAACACCGCCTATACAATAGCGATCCCAAATTGCCCTGGCTAGCCGCTGCTACCAGCCCGGCAGTGATGTGCGAGCATTTCGCCGCGCTTTTGCCTAACAGCACCATCACCGGCTGCACCATCACGCCAGTGCGCTACCGCCCCAATGTACGCTGTGTGTTTCGCTACGATCTCGAAACGTCAGATGGGCCACAAACCTTCTTCGGCAAACTGCTGAACGAAGGCGGCGAGCTGGCGATGGCGACGATTAGCGCCCTGCATAGCGCCCGCGAGCACAACCCAGGGATGCCGCGTGTGCTCCCGCCATTGATCTACTGGCCCGATATTCATGTCCTCATTCAGGATGAGGTACAGGGCGGTGCCGAGTTGAACGACCTGGCCTTCGACCCGAAGCAAGATACAGACCTCCGTGAGCGCTGGCTGCGCGATGCAGGCGCGCGCCTGGCCGGGCTGCACGGTTGCACCGAAGTGGCTGGCCCACCGCGCACCATGGCCGACGACCTGGCCGAGTTACGGGAGTATATCGCGCCAATGGCCGCCGTCGATGAAACCCTGGCCGAACAGTATCGCGCCACAATCGCGCGCATTGAGGCACTGGCCGCCGCACAGCCCGAGCCGCACGCCACCGCCAGCCACGGCGCATTTCGCACCGACCAGTTTATGATCGAGCACGGCGAGCTCGTGATGATTGACCTCGATGGCTTCTGTTGGGGCAACCAGGCACGCGATCTGGGTAATTTTATGGCTTACCTGCGCTGGAAGGCGATACGCAAACCGCAGGACGCCGATTTCATTGATCATGTTGGGCAGGTTTTTTTGGCGGGCTACCAAGATGCCGGGCGCAACATCGATCAGCGCTGGCTGAGACTGTATGAGGCCGATTCGCTGCTAAAGATCATGGGGCGGCGCTTCCGTAGCCTCACAGCCAAAGAATGGGCACTCGTACCGCGCTTGCTTGAGGCAGCCAATGCCGTGCTTGATACCCTGAAATAACAGTTGCCCGAACAACAAATATCTGCTACTATAGCAACTGCCTATGCTTGGCCGAGCACGCAGTTGTGTCCGCCTCGCCGCTGACCCGCGTGCCTGCACGACGGGCTTTTTTATGCCACTGAGCAGCGAGTTTCGCCATGATTAATGATCAGGATATTGTGATTGTCGGTTCCGCACGCACGCCAATCGGCAAATTTCAAGGTGCCTATGCAAACATGCCCGCAACCGATTTAGGCGGTGTGGCTGTGCGCGCTGCAGTAGCTCGCGCCGGAGTCGATGCCGCATTGATTGATGAATGTATTATGGGTAATGTCGTGAGCGCCGGCTTAGGCCAGGCACCTGCCCGCCAGGCCGCGCTCGCCAGTGGCCTGCCCGCCAGCGTAAGCGCGTTAACAATCAATAAAGTTTGTGGTAGCGGCCTGAAAGCCGTAATGCTCGCAAGTGCGCTCATTCGTAATGGCGATGCGCGTGTGATTGTGGCTGGCGGTATGGAAAATATGACCCGCACGCCGTATATGTTGCCACAGGCCCGTGCAGGGTATCGCCTGGGCAATGGCGAGCTAATTGACTCAGTGGTACACGATGGCCTGTGGTGCCCCTTTGAACATCACCACATGGGGCAATCTGCAGAGTGGATCGCGCGTACCTTCGAGGTGAGCCGCGCCGCACAGGATGCGTTCGCCGCCCAATCGCACGCGCGCGCAATTGCCGCGCAGGATGCTGGTGCCTTCGCCGATGAAATTGCACCGGTAGATGTGCCCGCAGGGCGCGGCAAAACTATTACCATCACCACCGATGAGCCACCGCGCCGTGATACCGATGCGAAGGTTCTGGCGGGCCTACGCCCGGCCTTCGCGAGCGATGGCACAGTGACAGCTGGGAACGCGCCGGGTATTACCGATGGCGCAGCTGCTTTGGTTGTCACGAATGGAGCCACCGCGCGTGAGCTTGGGCTGACGCCAATTGCGCGCGTACTAGGTGCGGCACAGGCCGCCGTCAAGCCGATTGAACTCTTCACTGCCCCGGTGTTTGCCGTGCGCCGCTTAATGGAGCGCACGAACACAACCCTCGACAGCTACGATCTCTTTGAAATTAACGAGGCATTTGCGGCACAGGTTGTTGCAAATGGCCGCGAGCTAGGGCTCGACTGGGATCGGCTGAATGTCCACGGCGGCGCGATCGCCCTCGGCCACCCAATTGGTGCCAGCGGTGCGCGCGTGCTAGTCACACTGATCAACGCCCTCAAGCAGCGCGGCGGTCAGCGCGGGTTCGCATCGCTCTGCCTGGGCGGGGGCGAGGCCGTAGCACTCGCGGTTGAGCTGGTTTAAGCAGTGTGATGAATACCCATATACACAGGAGGAAGCGCCAATGAATGCTGATGATCTGCTGGCAATTATTGAAGAAGGCTTAGAGAACGGGCGAATTTCGCCCTACCTTGCCGCTTATATCGCCGCCGAAATTACAGGGATGGAAGCCAATGCAACCGGCTTCGATGACCGTGTACGGCTTGATGAGGGCGACGAGTAAAAGGGCACATCGCTGCACACGCACAAGCCGACCCAATGGGTCGGCTTGTGCGTGTGCAGCGATGTGTGCCAACAGATGCCGTATCGGCTATGCAGCCGCCATCCGCCGCGCCAGATCCATGATGCGCTGGCCATAATCTTTCCCAGGCACCGCCCAGCGACCATTGAGGCCAGTGATGGTCGGCGCAACCCCACGGTAGCTCGCTGGCAGCGGTCGAATCAGCATGGCATACTCGATGAGCTGGCGCTGAGCGTCGTTCGCGGCATCATCAGTGACAGCATAGGCCAGTAATCGACCGAGGTGTGCAGGGATGGCTTGATCATTCCACGTCGGGAAGCTCACCCCTTCGCGCCAGAGCTGCGCACGTTCATCCCACGCCCAGGCGCCGGTTTGCGGGCTACTCGTCTGCGTGCGCCCAGTCACACCAATCCCAGCTGGGTTACGGCGCGGGCGCTGCGACCACCACGAGGTCAGGCTACCAGTTTCGTGGGCCATCTGTGCGACGGCAAGAAACCAATCGACCCCAGCCCACTCGCCGAGATCGCGGTAGCACGCAACAATCGTTCCAATATCATACGCGGTGTAGCTGGGGTTGCTCCGTGCCGTAAGCCAGGCAACTGCGTGGTCGACGGTGCCACTGGCGGGGCCAATAATCAAGGCATCGGGCGTCGATGTTTGTGTCGGCGATGAAAGTAATCCTTGTGCTACTGGCATATACACCTGTTGTGTGTCGCTTGCGGCGGCAGTATTCGTGATGGCCGCCAGTATGGTAGGAAGTGTGAGTTGGATGAATTGGCGACGTGTACGCATGTGTTTCTCGGATGGTATTCAAAAATTATACAATGCGGTCTTCAATCTCCCAGGCGTGATCAAGAATGTGCCAGGCTGCCCGCCGAACAAAATACCGCGGCAGCCAGAAGGTGCCACCGCGCGGGCCATGGCTGGGTAATTCGCCCCGGGCCGCGGCTGCCAGTGCATCGAGCGCCGCCTGGCGTGTACGGCTCCGCTGCTCAGCAGTACTACCGCCTACCTGCTTGGGCAGCTTCCAGGCCAGTCGTGCGATGTACGCTGCTTCAGCTTCAAGCACATGCCCGGCCATTTTTTCCAGATCACGACCACCACCACGCGGCCCAAGCCGGAGTTGCTTGCCCGTAGCCGCCTGCTCGGCGGTATCGTAGGCCTGCCAGCAAGCACCAAGCAGCGCTTGTAAGTGCTTTACCTCCACCGCATCAATTGGCATGTGATCGTAGGCAGGCACTGCTTCTGGGATGCCGAAATCGGTGCTGGCATTGCCTGCTAGGCGCTCAACAACCGACAGTTCAGCCAGGCTATTGGGCGGCGTGAAGGCGATATTGGCCGCTTGTAGCACGCGCGCGTAGCGTACCCCATAGGCAACAAATGCCTCGACGGTCGCCTGCTCGTTGCGGCCAATCCGGCACCAGCCCGGCCACGCGAGCGCGCCAACAACTGTGCGTTGTTTCCCAACCTCCAGGTAGATATCAACACTCATAAGCAAATTTCGTGCATCATACTTATAGGGCAAGCGTTTGGGCAGCCAACCCTACAGCCGGTTGTACGAATAAACCCCGTAAGCTATAATACCATGGCTCTATAACCACGAGAATACAATGCCATCGATCGAAGAACTCCAGGCATATTTACGGCGTGCAATCCGGCCCCTCCGCGATGTAGTTAAAGTGCCACCATTCACAATCTATTTTTCGTCCAACAGTGCGCAAACCTACTACAACTATGCCATCCCTAATCTTCCAGTGGACGGCGATGTAAAAGTTGCCCTGGATGATCTACGCGCGGTGTTTGCCAGCCGTGCTCGCCAGCCGCGTTTCGAGTTCATCGCTGAATACGCACCCGAGTTACCAGCTGCGCTGCACGCCAACGGCTTCTACGAAGAATCGCGGCTTCAGCTGATGTTGTGCACCCCGGCTAGCTTCACGCCCCCGGCAGCGCGCCCCGAGCTACACATCGTCACCATTGATCAGTTCGCACCGGCTGAAGCGATCTGCGAGAGCATGAATGTCAATGAGCGCGGCTTCAATCCCGATACCACACCTGTAGGGCTGGCCGAAGCCGACGACTTTCGCTACCGCCTGGGAGAGGGGCGCATGTTTACCGCCTACCTGAATGATCAGGCGGCGGGAGCTGGTATGTATACTGCCCCACTCGATGGCTTAACTGAACTAGTTGGTATTGCCACGCTCGAAACGTTCCGGCGGCAAGGTGTGGCTAGCGCACTCACGGCACACGCAGCAAATGAGGCATTTAACCAGGGGGTCGCAGCAGCCTTCCTCAGCGCCGCCGACGCGCAAGCGGGCCGGGTATACGAACGCGTCGGGTTCCAGCCATATGCAACAATGCTCGCCTACCTTGGCTAAACCGTTGCTTATTCCACGCGAGCAGGGAGAGAGGCCAGTACATCCTGCAAGCTACTCGCCGTGCGCAGCCCTGGCAGCGTAATCCCTAAGCCTACAATCGCCTGCGCAACCTCGGGCCGAATACCCACGAGCACTGTCTCAGCTCCAAGCAGGCGTGTCGATTGAACCACCATCAAAATCCCCTGAGCAACATAACTATCTACCACAGGAACCCCCGTTATGTCAATGATAAGCTGTTGCGCACCCGTGCGTTCGATGGCATTCAGCGCCTCTTCCTGCACATCTTGCAAGCGCTGTGTATCAAACGAACCAATTAATGGCATAACCAATGTTTGCCGATTGACTGGAATGACCGGCACACTCAACTCCCGAATAATGACGCGCTGTTCTTCTACTTGTTCAAGCAGCTGTGTTTGCGCATCGGCGCGCTGTCGTAAGTCTTGCAGCGCTTGCTGCAAATCGCTGGTACGCGCCGTAATTTGGTTCTCTAGCTCGCCTTGTGCCGCATGCAACTGGCTATTAGCTGCGCGCAACTGCTCTACTATACTGTTCGAACGTGTGCTCATCTGCCACAACAACAACAACAAGACACCAATCACAGTTGCATACGAGCTTAATAATGCGCCCAACTGAAACATCGGACTCAGTATTGTCTGAATGGGCACTACGATCGCTACGAGTTGCAGCACCATAATCGTGATCCAGCAAATTACGAGTAAGATGGGCAATATGCGCCCGTGCAAATACTGTACGGCTATGATAGCAGCAATAAATGGCAACAGGCTATTTACGGCTGTAAGCTGCGGTAGAGCCACCGTACCCGCAAGCGCAAGCAGTAAGAGGATTGCGAAGGTTACAATAACTGCCTGGAAAAACCGCCCCCGTATAAGCAAGGCCTTTGCTACCAATAATGCACAGCCCGATATAAACGAAACTAGCGAATTCCATATAAATTGAAAGTGAAAAGTGAGCATATACATGGCGACAAATGCCAGGTTAAAGAGAAAAATTATCGGAATAACCCACCGGAAGAATTGCAGCAGGTGGGTATGTTGCTCTTGTTCGTTCATTGGTAACTCTCCAATGGCGCTATAGTGGGCAGCACAATGTGCAGCATTCGTTAGGGTCTATAATACTATAAAAATAAACAAACTGGGGCTTTGTTAACCCAAGCACATGCTTCGCTTCCTTGCTGATATTCGTGCGTGGCGTAAACCATCACCAAACTGTCACAGGTAGATCAATGGCAAGCCAAAATCCTATAACTTTTATACTCAGGACACGCACATCTCGATACATTGCTATTCCTGGCATTTATTTCGGTGTTATAACCAGTCTATGTTCAAGCGCCGATGTTCCTGGCGCAGGGCTTCCCATAGCGCGCCAATAGAACATGCTATAATGCACTAATCCGTTCGCGTGGAAGGAAAGCGATATGCTTGACCAGCTCGATCTTGAACGCTCGATTGATAAGCACGAGTATAAGACACGCCTGAACACCTTCCAGAATCGCATGTACGATTTACAGCAGGCGCTGTTTGATGCCCATCGCCCCGTAGTTATTGTGTTCGAAGGATGGGCCGGAACGTCGAAAGTCAGTATTATCCGCCAGCTGACCAACCGACTCGACCCGCGTATGCTGCGTGTTTACCCGATCACCCCGCCGCGTACCTACGAAACAATGTATCCCTGGCTGTATCGCTTCTGGCAAAAAATCCCAAGCTATGGCCAGATGGCACTTTTCGACCGATCATGGTATCGGCAGGTATTGGCAGCGCGTACCAGCAACAAAACTGCTACCGCCGAGTGGCGTAGCTTATGTGAAGATATTGTGGCCTTCGAGCGCCAGCTTGCCGATGATGGGGCGATTATTCTCAAGTTCTGGCTGCATATTTCGCAGAAAGAACAGGCCCATCGCTTCGAAAAACTTCAATCGGATCCGTTAACTTCCTGGCAAATCACCGATGAAGACCACTGGCAGAATAAACACTATAAAAAGGTCTACGCGGCGGTAGAAGATATGGCCGCGCGCACCGACATGCCATATGCTCCCTGGGTTTTGCTACCAGCAACCAACCAGCGCTTTGCACAGGTTGCCGTGTTTGAGGCGCTTGTGGGCGCGATCGAGGGTCAGCTAGGAACCGTTGCCGGGTTGCGGTCGGGTTCGCCTGATGAAGCAATTGATGCGAGCGGCGCGATATTTCGGCGCGGGCTGGCGGCAGCGCCACACAGCGAATCGGTAAGCGCACGGGCGACTGACGACAATGGGCATGCTACGAGCATCGCCGCAACGGTTCCTGCTACCCCACTGCTCGCAAGCGGTATATTGAGTCGTGCCGATTTAAGCGTAAAGCTCGAACCCAAGGTGTACGAGCGCGAGCTTGCCGAGCTTCAGGCAAAATTACACTTGCTCGGCTTCCAAGTGTATTTGCAAAAACGACCCGTTGTGCTGGTGTTCGAGGGCTGGGATGCGGCTGGCAAGGGCGGCGCGATCAAGCGTATCACCGAGCAGCTCGACCCGCGCAGCTATATTGTGCATGCCATCGCCGCGCCCTCAGGCGATGATAAATCACGCCATTATCTCTACCGTTTCTGGCGGCGGTTGCCACCCCAGGGGAATATTGGCATCTTCGATCGCTCGTGGTATGGCCGTGTGCTCGTAGAGCGGATCGAAGGGTTTGCCCGCCCCGACGAATGGCAGCGCGCGTTTGCCGAGATCAACGAATTCGAGCGCCAGCTGGTAGAATTCGGCACAATCGTCTGTAAATTCTGGGTACATATTAGCCCTGAAGAACAGCTACGCCGCTTTGAGGAGCGCCAGAACGTGCGCTATAAAGCCTGGAAGCTGACCGATGAAGATTGGCGTAACCGTGAGAAATGGCCGCAGTATCAGCAGGCCGCCGACGAGATGTTGCTGCGCACTTCTACCCCAGCAGCACCGTGGACACTGGTCGAGTCGGAAGATAAGCGGTTTGGTCGAGTCAAAGTGCTGCGTACCTTAGTGCGGCGGTTGGAAGAGGAGCTGGGACGCATTAAGCTCTAATCGCCCCGCCGCTCGACACGCGAACAGCGTTCATCCTGATACTATTGATTGCGCAGGCCCACATACGGGCTGCCAACCTGACGAGGAACATAATGCGCCTGACCGAAGATAAAATTCGCCGCATTGCGGAACGCTTGCACGATGGCCTGGCCGAACAAGGATTACTAGCCTATAAAGAGCCAGCCGGTGCCAAACCTGGTACTGGGCGCGCCGCACGAGTCAAGGCAATCTACGATTTCATTGCCGAGGATTTGCGGAAAGAAGAAGAGATCGACGCCGAGGTTGAGCGTATTTTATCAACCTACTCGCGCGAGCTACGTGGCACCGAACGCGATGTACTCTTCCGCAAACATAAAGAGGAAGTAGCGCGCAAACGCGGCTATACACTGTGATGCCGCGCCTGAGCCGCTGACGCTGTATACCGAAGCTGGCTAAAGAAAATCGGGGATCTCATAGAACCTCGCAGGTAGCGTGACTACCCGCGAGGTTTTTGGTGTGGTACCAATGTTCGTAGCGGGCCTCACACAAGAAAAGGAGGTTCAGAGGCCGCTGTGCCGCCCCCGAACCTCACTATATACCACGAGTTACGCGGTCGCCCGCGTTTGCGGAATAGTGCCTGCGACAGCATGGCACCGAACTGTTTTTGTGTGTTTCGCTGTTGGCGCTTCGCGCCAACAGCGAAACACCATAATAAAAAAAGTACCGTGCTGCCGAAGGCGAAAAAGCCGACCGCGTAACGCGATAACAAGCTATGCGCCGGATATAGCCTTACACACTAGCAACCCAAGCCTCAGGCAACCAGAAATCCACAACTATGGCACCGGTGGCGTGGGTATTTCAATCGGTGGGACGGGCGGCTGCCCCTCTGCCGGTGGTGGCACACTCGTCGGTTGTGGGCTGGGCTGGGCTGGTTGCTGCTCGGGCGGCGCAGGCTGTTCGGGCTGAGCCGTTGGTCCCTCTGGCACAGCATCGGGCGCACGCACACCAAGCACAACCGTTGTGCCAGGCGGTACCCATTCGCCCGGGGCTGGGAGGGTGCTAATAACAGCATATGGCGCATACGAATCGTATACATCCGGTGCCCGCTCACGCGTCTGATAGTCAACATATACGCTTGTAATACCCAGCTCAGCGAGCTTCTCTTTCGCCTGGTTTTCGCCAAAGCGCCGTAAATCGGGCATGCGAACCGAACCAGGCGGCGCAACTGAGGCAATCAATTCCTGAGTGCATTCGGGTATCTGATCAGCTGACGCAGCGCTCCCCCCCTGCCAGTGATACTGTTCTTTTTCATCAGGGTCATCGGGTGGAACATTCCATACCTTGATGGTTGTTAACATGCCCTGTGGAATATCTAAACCCTCTACCGGGCGGCAGTAGTTTGATGCCTCAAACGTGGGCGTCTCTCCGCCATTGGAACCCTCGCTCGCAACTGGAAGCGCGCCAAGTACAGCCACGGTGAGATCACGATATGCATCACACCCATCCTGCAGCTTGCCACTGCCTGCATCCGAAGCCGTTCCAGCATCAGACGTAATTTGCTTGGGACCAAGCATGTCGGGCGAAAAGAGTTCCTGGCTGTAGCGATTGAACGGGCCAGGCAGCTCACAGATTTTCTTTCGCGTCAGGTTTTTTGGCACCTGGAAGTTGAGCGGCAATTGACCATCATATGGTTCGGCAAGCACCTGCGCGAATTTAGGGTTCGCGAACAGCTCTTCCATAACATTATGCCAGATCACACCACCGCCAGTGAGGCTTTCGACCTTAGCGGTAGGCTCGTTGTTATTATTGCCGCTCCATACCCCTACTGTTACGTAGGGCGTAAAGCCTACCGTCCAGGCATCGCGCCAGTCATTCGAGGTACCTGTTTTTACAGCGGCAGGCCGCGAAAGTTTAAGCTTGCTATTAAGCCCCCATATTGGCGCGCGCGCCTGATCATCGCTCATCATATCGGTGACGATTGCGACATGATCAGGGTTGATTGCGTTTGGGGTAGGTTTGGGCTGGAATTCGCGCACATTGCCGTGGCTATCGACAATTTTCAAGATCGCCATCGGCGCATATTCAGTGCCCTTGCTTGCCAGGGTGTTATACGCCGTTGTAAGGTCGAGCGGGGTCACTTCGCCGCCACCCAGCGTGAGCGCCAGGCCGTAATAATCGGGTGGGTTTTGCAGCCCGGTAATGCCTGCGCGATGCAGTAGATCGAGCGTGTTTTGAATACCAGCATATTTCAATGCTTTGACTGCTGGCATATTGAGCGAGTTCGCCAGCGCCGTACGAATGCGCAGCGGCCCATTCCAGCGGCCATTATAGTTGAGCGGCTTGTAGGACTTGGGGCCAAAAGGTGGGAATTCAGTCGGTACATCCCACAGCACCGATGCAGGCGTCATGCCCTGTTCCATTGCCGAAAGGTACGTAAAGGGCTTGAGCGCCGAGCCTGGCTGGCGATCGCGCGTCGTCACATTGACCTGCCCATCAAGCACATTACCCTTTTCGCCTTTGGTGGAAGTTGGCACCGAAGCGTTGTAATCGATACTACCGACCATTGACAAAATTTCACCTGTGTTGGGCTGCATCACTACCACGGCCGCGTTATGGATATTGCGCTCGCTGAGATCGCGGATACGCTCGGCGGCTTTCTGCTGCACCATGCGCTGCATATCGAGATCGAGCGTGGTATAGATCGACAGACCCTGGTTCGTGAACTGCGGCCCATAGGCATCGTCTTCTTCAAGCAGCTTACGCACATAAAACACAAAATGCGGCGCATTAAGCGGTGCCACCTGGCTTGAGAAGCTCAGGTCTTCGGCGGCGGCGGCGCGCGCCTGTGCCTCGGTGACATAGCCTTCGTCAACCATCTGCGTCAGTACGGCGGCCTGGCGCTTCTTTGGCGCTGGGGTTCCCTCGGGGAACACATAATCGGGCGAGAGCCAATTATCACCAAACGTGATACCGCGCAGCACGCCACCATCAAGGTAATTCATTGGATCATATACATTGGGCAGCTGTGGCAAGCCCGCGAGCAGCGATGCCTGTGCTAGTGTGAGCTCATTGGCGTGGCGGTTGAAATACACATTCGAAGCGGCCTCGATACCGTAGGCCAAGTTGCCGTAATAAATTTCGTTGAGGTACAGCTCAAGAATATCGTTCTTCTGGTAGCGCCGCGATAGTTCCTGGGCCAGAATAATTTCGGTAATCTTCCGCTTATACAGATTCTTCGGGTCTTTTTCCTCGTTCGTCAGCACCGCCTGCTTAATTAGCTGCTGCGTAATCGTTGAGGCACCGCCCTGCGCTTCACCGGCATTTAGCGCACGGAGCGCAGCTTTCATAATACCTTCGTAATCAACACCGCTATTTTTGAAGAAATTTTTGTCTTCAACCGCAATCGTGGCATTGATGAGTAAAGGCGAGATTTGCTTGAGTGGAACCCGCGTGCGCTTCCCAGCGTCAAAGAATTCATAGAGGAGTGTGCCGTGCCGATCGTAGATGCGCGAAGTTTGAAAGCCTTCGTGCTTTTGCAGCGTATCGAGGCGGCCTTCAAGCGAGTTTGCCAGCTGGGCATACGTAGCATAGGATGCAACAGCGCTACCCAATACCAGCAGCGCGCCAACCAGGGCAATGCCCAGCACGATCCGCGAAAGCCAGCTAACCGGGCCTTTGCGTGGTGCGATTGGGCGACGTAGTACGGCGGGCGGCAGACGGCGCTGCGGGCCACGCGGCAAGGGGCTTTTACCAGAGGAATATGGTTGTTCTGCCATGCGTCTCTAAACCTATAGCAGCGCAGCATGCCTATGGCAAACCAGGCCAGTGCATACCAGCGCATCATATCGAATGTTGCTTCCCAAACAAACGGCATTCTACCATGCGTTGGTGCTGGCGCAATAGGTTAAGAGATGATATATGGCTGATACATGCTATACTCTACGCAATTCATCAGCATTCACGTCGTTCTACTGAGCTCAATCAATCTCACAGTGTAAATACAGTTTTGTATCTATGTACACCAAACCCACGCTGTCGCTGGCAAAGCCACCATACATTAGCATGCAGATAGAGCAATCCCACGTCAGTTGTACAACCTGTCAGGTGTACACATACGCAAGCAGAAGCCATCGCAGAAAATGCGACCTACCTACACGATCCGCGTAATTTCTGGTTGGCGGCACGTTTATACCTATGAACGGCAGTACGACCTCCATGCGTGCCTTTGGTGAGAGAAAAGAAACACTATGCGCCTTGAAGATTTGAAAGGCCGACGGTTGGGCCGCTATGAAGTGCTCGAAGTGCTTGGGCGTGGCGGCATGGCTGCGGTGTATCGCGCGCGCGACACAGTGCTGCGCCGCGATGTGGCCTTAAAAGTGCTATACCCTCAATATGCCGGCGATGTCGCATTAGTCGAGCGGTTTCAGCGCGAGGCGGTGCTGGCCGCCGGGCTCGATCACCCCAATATTTTGCCAATTTACGATGTAGGCGACGCCGATGGGCTGGTATACATTGCCATGCGTCTGTTGAGTGGGCAGTCGTTCGCCGATATGCTCCGCCGCGAGGGTGCGATCGAGCCAGTGCGCTTGCTGCCGATTATCGATCAGGTGGCGGCGGCGCTTGATTATGCCCACGCACGCCAGATCGTTCATCGCGATATTAAGCCAGCTAATATTTTAGTTGAAGGCGACGACCTTGGGCAACCGCAAGTACGCGCCATCCTCACCGATTTTGGCATCGCCAAATCGCTCGACTCCGCGGCGAGCGGCCTCACCGCCACTGGCGTACTCATTGGTACACCCGAATATATGGCGCCCGAACAGATTCGTGGCGGCCACCATGTGGATGGGCGCGCCGATATTTATGCACTGGGCGTGCTGGTGTACCGCGCGCTGACGGGCCGCCGCCCGTTTGAGGGTAGTACCGAAGAAGTGCTGATAGGCCACCTGCACGGCACGTTTGAGCCACCTTCAGCGCTTAATCCAACCCTTCCGCCCGCACTGGACAGTGTGATGCAGCGCGTGCTGGCGCGCGACCCGGCCCAGCGTTACCAGAGTGCCGGGGAGTTTGCCCGTGCATTACGCAGCGTTACCGGCCTTGAGTTGCCAACGCCACCACCGGCGCGGCGCATCTTGAGCGATGGGCGGGTAGTGGTACCAAGCGTCGCCGTTGGTGAATTTGTGGGACATAACGCCACAACCGTGCCGCAAGCCACACTCAAAGGCAATGCCGCGCCACCTGCAAACCCGGCGGCACCACGCCCCCGGGAGTTTGCAGCCGAGCGCGCCCGGCCAACCGCCCCACGGCACGAAGGCGGTGGCAGCACACTCGCCTGGGTATTGCTCGGATTAGTCCTTGCCTTAATGATTGGTGGCGGCGTGCTCTACGCCAGCAACAAGCTACAAGCAGGCAATGCCGTCGCGCTGCCAACATCACAGCCCGCTGAGCCACCAACAACCCTACCGCCCACATTGGTACCCACAGCCAGTGCTACAGCAGTAGCGACAAGCGCGCCAGCTGCCAAGCCATCGGCAGTGCCTGCACCAACCCAGATCATTGCACCATCGGCAGTGCCAAGCAGAGCGCCAACCAAGGTACCAGCATCTACCAAGATACCTACCAAAGTGCCGCCCAGCCCAACGCCAACTACTGAGCCAAGCCCTGAGCCTACCGCTGTGCCGCCGACTGAAACGCCAACCACGCCACCGTGCCCAACCGCCATCGCCGCCGAATTCGAGCCGATGCTGGCAAAACGAACGAATGTGAACGACCGGTTGGGGTGCGCCGCCCAGCCACGCCAGGAACGGGCGATTGCCGAGCAATCATTTGAGCATGGCAGTATGCTGTGGGTAGCCGGGCCACAGGGCAGTAATGGCACAATCTATGTCATCATTCACGGCACGGCCAAGGATACCTGGCAAACGTTTGAAGATACCTGGCAGGAAGGCGACCCTGAAGATAGTGGTGACAAAACACCACCCGCCGGACTGATCGAGCCGGTGCGTGGGTTTGGGCGTGTATGGTACGGCAACCCCGATATTGCCGATACATTAGGCTGGGCAACGAACACCGAAACCCCAACAAATGGCGTCGTTCAGCGCTTCGCCAATGGGCGTTTGGTTTACAGCCCGCTTGGCTTTGGCAATGGTGCCGCTATCTACGTGCTGTATCAGGATGGCATGTTTGAACGCTACCCTGGGTAGCGCACGCGAAAACAATCATTATGTCAAACTACTACGAAGATGTGTACGCAATCGTTCGGCGCATTCCCCACGGGAAAGTAAGCACCTATGGCCGTATCGCCCAGATGACGCCAGTGCCGCGTGGCGCGCGCGGTGTTGGTTGGGCGCTGGCCGGGCTACACCCAAACCGGGCAAGCGCGGTGCCCTGGTGGCGTGTGATCAATGCAGCCGGGCGGGTTAGCAACGAGTTCCACGCAGCACTTCAGCGTGAGCTGCTTGAGGCCGAAGGAGTTATATTCGATAATCGTGGTTATGTTGACTTACAGTGGTTTCTATGGAATGGAGAGGATATATAAAGCAATCTAAGAGGCGTTTCTTTTCAAAAAAACAATTGTTATGTCTATTTTACTCCTCGTGCTCGGGTACCGTTGGCGCACCGGCGCGGCGCGTAAGCTTTAACCGTGCGCGCACCTGATCAACTTGTGCAATTGCCGAGCGCACCTCGGCCAGCCATTCGGCGTGCTCGGCGGCGAAGGCGCGCACCGCATAGGCCAGCGCCGAGCTACGGGTATCGGCCACACCAGCGGCCACCAGCGTATCCAGCACATCGCGCTCAGCGCGGCCCAGCCGCGTCATCACTGGTGCCGAGCGCGATGTAAACAGTGCTTCACTTTCACCTAAGCGCATTCCCCACGCCACAGGAACGCCTAGTTGTTTCTGCAATTCGCGCGCCAATTTCATCCGTACCGGCCGAGTTTCTTCGCGGCGCTGCGCAATACGTTGGTATGCCGCCTGGCGGCGCGTATCGGCATCCAGCTCATTGCCAGCCAGCTCATCGGCCAGCGGCAGCATGATCACGGCTTCGTCATCATACAGCGCAACCTGCGGCAAGCCAGCCAGTAACGAACCAGGCAAGCGTTCGTTCACCCACTGCGCAATCTGGCTGGTATCCATAGGGCCTCCTTCATTGGCACGATACAACCGCGATTATACTGTAAGTAATTACCCAATTACAAGCGCACGATTTGCGTCCGCCAATGTTTCTGTTACAATCCACAGCTGGCGCGGGCAAACGCACATTCACGCCAATACAAACTTGAAACCATGAATAGACTCGACCAACTGCCAGAACCAGCGCTCGATGCCGAGCGTGAAACTGAATTAACCCAGCAGATTGATCACTGGCTGGCACATATGACATGGCGGCCCGATTTTGCGCGCTGGCGCGACATGCGCCTGTGGCAAGAACGCTACCAGAGCGAACGGCTGCGCCTGATTGAGCGGTACGGCGGGGCTTTAGCTGGCCGCCGCATTCTCGATCTGGGCAGCGGCATGGGCGGCACCAGCGTGGCACTGGCGCTGGCGGGCGCATACCCGCTGGCCTTTGAATATAACCGCGCCTACTGCGATATCATCCGGCTGCGTGCGGCGCGCTATAGCCTACCTATGCCCGTGCTTAATGGCGCAGGCGAGGCGCTACCGTTCGCCAATGGCACCTTCGACCTGGCAATTGCCTGGGACGTGGTTGAGCATGTGCAAAACCCGGCGCAGCTACTCGCCGAGCTGGCGCGCGTGCTGAAGCCGGGCGGGCGCGTGCTGCTCACGGTGATCAATCGCTTCGCCTACCGCGACCCGCACTACCACCTGCCACTGCTCAACTGGCTGCCGCGCCCGCTGGCCGAGGCGATTATCGAATGGCGTGGCCGTAGCAAAGGCGCTTCCGATTTCAGCGACCGGCAAAAACTTTCGGAGATGCACTATTATACAATGGCCGGTTTTCGCGCGCTGGCTGCACAATATGGCTTCCGCGTAGGTGATATTCGCGAAGACCGGGTGCAGCGCGGCGAGGGCAGCGCGACCGGGCTGAAGGGCCGCGCGCGTGATGCCTTGCGCCGGGCCGGGTTAGCCCACGCCGGGTATATCGTGTATCGTACATTCTTTCAGGGCACCTACGAATTGCTACTGGTAAAGGATTAAGTTTGGCTGGCGCTGTTCGCAAATCCACACGCGATCCTTCCGCACTGACACCGGGCAATGTCGCCTCAGCCGCACTTCCCCGGCTGGGTACAGCGCGCTGGCTGCCACCGCTACTGGTGGCGCTGGCAACCCTGCTCGCACTACTGGCGGCCTACAGCCTGCGCCCAGCCGTCAATATTGATATCGGCGATTATCTCGATCGCCCATACCTCCCGCTCACGCGCGACCGCGATGAAGCAGCGGCTGATTTCTACGCACCGGAAATAGGGCCGATCGGGGCCGAGCAGGTTTTCGACTGGCCTGCTCAGCAGACGGTGCTTGAGGTGCCCGGGAATCGTAGCGGCCTCTGGCAGGTCACCGTCACTGCGGCGCCCGGGCTAGATGCGCAAGGGCTGAAACTGTACACGCTTTCGACGAACGGCGTGCGCCTGTGGATTGCGCGCAGCAGCCCGAGTGAGCTGGTGCTGGTCATTCCCGACGACATCGCCCAGGCACCGACGCTGCGGCTTCAGCTTGAGCCTGGGCTGGTGGGCGACCCGATGCCGCCCGCTGGCAGCGTGGCGCAGGTGAAGCTTGCGCCCGCGCGGAGCTACCGCTGGTCGAGCGGGCAGAGCATAATTGCATTGCCAGGCATTGGGCGCGGCGACTGGCTGGTGCGAATCACCGCTGCGCTGCAACACCCCGATGGTCAGCCGCTCGACGCGACAATTAGCGCTAATGAGACCATTGTGGCGAATCTGCCCGATGGCGACCGCCGCCAGATTGCCTTCCTGGTACCTGCCGCGCTGGTGCCCGATGGCGACCTGACGCTCACATTGCGCTCGAACACCTTCAAAGACCCGCGCAACCTGGGCGTGCTGCTCTACGATGTGAATGTTACACCAGCTGGAACGACCCCGCTGCTGCCGCCGCTGAAGTTCGCACTCTATGCCCTGATCATCGCGCTGTGTCTCTACCTCTGTCTACTGCGCATGACCCGCAGTGCTGCGCTAGCAGTACTGCTTGCACTGGTGGTGATGCTGGGTGGCGCGGCGGCGCTGGCCTGGATGCGCTTCCCCACGACATTTGTACTGCCGCGCCTGGCGGTGCTTGCACTTTGGAGCGTGCTGTTGCTGCTGGTGCTTGAGCACCTGATAGATTGGGCATTTGCGCGGGCAGGCGTGCCCCTAAGCAGCGGAGTGCTGCGCGCATTACTGCTCATATTCTTCGTGGGCTACTGGGTGAAGGCAGGCGCAATGCTCACGCCCTATTTTGTGGGTATTGACATGTCGTTGCAGCTGCAATGGGCGCGGCGCATCTTCAGTGGCGAGTTCTGGTCGTTCTATGGCACGAATAACCCCATGAACGAGCGCACCATGCCTGCTGCCGAATGGGGCGCATCGAAGCCGGTCATTCCCTACTCGCCCTGGTTCCATATTTTTGCTGGGCTGTTTCTGCTGCTCCCAATGCCTGCTGTACTCGCCGGGCATATGTTTAGCGCGCTCGTCGATTGCAGCCGCGTGTTCCTGATTGCGCTCCTCGGGCGCAAGGCTGGTCTGTCCGAGCGCGAGTCGGTATTCGCCAGTGCCCTGTATGCGGTCACGCCAGCAACGTTTTTGCTGCACTCGTGGGGCAACCTGCCTACCACCTTTGGCATCTGGTGGACACTCCTAGCCACGGTGTTTATTGTGGCGGCCTATCGACGGCTCGATCGCCCGGGGCCATTTGCAGTGCTGACGCTTATTCTCACCATCACCATGCTGATGTACACGGTGATGGCCGTGTTTATGATGGTGTTCCTCGCGCTGCTGCTGCCGGGGCTATGGCTCTTCGAGCGGCGCAGCGTTGCCGCCCCACACAGCTTCGCCGACCCCACGCCCGGCGCGCGCCGCCCAATCTACGCAATCGCCCTCGCGGCGCTGGCAGCGCTGGTGATTGCCACACTGGTATATTACGGCCAGTACATCCCGCTGATCATCGAGCGCACGCTGCCGTACTTCTTTGGCGGCAATACCGGCCAGAAAGCAGGCATCCAGAATCATCAGCCTTTCCTCGAATACCTGGCCGATTATATTCCGCGCCTGGGTTATATCTCGCGGTCGGTTGTATTTGGTTTGTGGGTGCCGCTCGTGCTTTCGTTCATCGGGTTGCTGCGCTTGCCCAATCGGCGCTTCCTGGTGCTGGCGCTAAGCTGGCTTGGTGTTACGATCCTCTTCACCATTGCGGGCAGCCGCATTGCTATGGTCGATAAGCAAGTGTTCTACTACATCCCCATGATGATGTTACTGACTGCGCCAGTGCTGGAATGGGCCTGGCGGCGCGGGCTAGCTGGCCGTTTGGCAGTGGGCGCGCTGTATGTTGGCACGCTTGGCTGCGCGCTGGCGCTCTGGTTCGAGCGGGTCGTGACGATTCGGCAATAGCCTATCACGCGCTCCACAGCGAACATACCCGATAGCTCAGTGAAGCGCAGTATATACAGAAAACAATGAAGATCGCACTCTATAACCTGACAACCACCGTCAAGCTCGGTGGCGTTGAAAGTATTGTATGGGATGTTGGGCAGAAGCTTGCCGCGCGCGGCCACAACGTCACGCTTTTTGGCGGGGAGGGAACCGTGCAGCGCCAGCCGCCGGGTGTGACGGTGAAGCGCTACCCATACATTGCGCGCGATATCTGGGGGCGGGTGCCGCCGTTGCGCAAATCGCTGAACCTGCTGAAGCTGCTTGAACGCCTGTCGATGGCGGCATGGGCGGTGGGCGACCTGATGCGCGGCGGCTTTGAGATTGTGCAGGTGGTAAAGCCCTACGATTTCCCGATCGGGGCGCATGTGCGCTTCTACCGGGGCGCGCGCCTAGTGTATAACTCGCACGGCACCGATTTCTTTCCTGGCGATCGGCTATTCCGCCGCACCATCGATGGCGCATTTGCGTGCAGCCGCTATAATGCCCGCATGGTCGAAGACCATTATCATATCCCAATCGACGTAGCATACAATGGCTTCGACGCCGAGCTATTTCGCCCGGCTGCGCCCAACCCACAATTGCGGGCGCGCTACGCGCCTGATGGTGCGCCGCTGATCTTCTATGCCGGGCGACTCGTCACATTCAAGGGGCTTGACTTCCTGCTCGATGCCATGGCGCGGCTGCCCAAAGCCCACCTACTTCTGGCGGGTGAAGGGCCGCACCGTGCGAACCTTGAGGCGCAAGCACAGCGGCTCGGTATCGCTGCGCGCACCCATTTCGTTGGTAACCGCCCGCACACCGAGCTGCCCCAGCTGCACGCCATCAGCGACGTATTCGTCATTCCCAGCACCGACCACGAAACCTTTTGCCTGGCAGCCTGCGAGGCGATGAGCTGTGAGCGCCCGGTGGTGGCGGCGCGCACCGGCGGGCTCACTGAAGTAGTGCGCGATGGCGAAACCGGCGTTATTGTACCGCCCGGCGATGCGTCCACGCTGGCCGAGGCGCTTCAGGCGTTGCTTGACGATGCGACGCTGCGGATGCGAATGGGGCGCGCTGGCCGCGAGTGGACGAATGCTATGTTTACCTGGGATGTGGTGATTGACCGCATGCTGACCACGTATGCCCGGGTGCTGGGTTAAACCGCGCGCGTTAGCATAGCCACTGGGCGCTACTTGCCAATACAAAACGTGCTAAAAATCGTTGCTAGCAGATCCTCCTGCACACCGTCACCAGTGATTTCACCAATTGCCACCAGCGCCGCCGTGAGATCAACCGCCAGCAGATCGGGCGGAATGCCTGCCTCGTAGCCCGCAAGCGCATCCTGAACATGGCTGCTGGCGCGGGCCAGGGCATCGCGGTGCCGTGGGTTACTTACCAGGCGCTCGCTACTCTGGGGCGCACCGCCCAGCAGCTGGCGAGTAATCGCTGCGGCCAGCGCCGCCACCCCCGCGCCGGTAAGCGCCGAAATCAACAGTGCAGGCGGCCCGCTCGCGGGCGGAATTGCGCCCGCCACCTGTTCGGCCCCGAGCAGATCGCTTTTGTTCAACACTAGAATCGCTGGCTTGCCCGCCACCGCCGCCGCGATCTCAGCATCCTCGGGCACGGGCGGCCCACTCGCATCGCGCACAAGCAGCACCAGATCGGCGGCGGACAGTGCCGCGCGGCTACGCATCACCCCTAATTGCTCAACCGGGTCGGTCGTTTCGGTAATCCCGGCAGTATCGACAAGCACCACCGGCACGCCATTCAGGTTGGCAGTTTCTTCAAGGGTGTCGCGGGTAGTGCCGGGAATAGGCGTAACAATCGCGCGATCGGTACGCAGCAACGCATTGAGCAGGCTCGATTTTCCGGCATTGGGGCGGCCCACCAGTGCCACGCGTGCCCCCTGCCGATAGACAATGCCCTGATCGGCCCCAATGAGCAGCCGCTCAAGCTGTTCGCGCGCGGCCTGAAGTGGCGCGGCAACAGGTTGCGGTTCAACCTCATCTTCCGGGAAATCGACGAGCGCGGTGCAATAAGCCAGCGGCGCAAGCAGCAGCGCACGCACGCGCCGCAGCTCGCCAGCCAGCCAGCCGCCCAACTGATTCTGTGCTAGCGCCAGGGCGGTATCGGTTTTCGCCCGAATAACATCGAGCGTGGCCTCGGCCTGGCTCAGGTCGATGCGGCCATTGACAAAGGCGCGCAATGTAAATTCGCCTGGCTCGGCGGCGCGAGCGCCATGCCCTAAGGCCACCGCGAGCACACGGCTCATTACCAGCGGGCCGCCATGGCATGAAATTTCGGCCACGTCCTCGGCAGTGTAGCTATGCGGCCCGCGCATAAATACTGCCAGAACTTCATCGATGCGCGCGCCATCGGGGGCAACAACGTAGCCATAGCGCATACGGAACGGTCGCCATGGGCCAGGACGCACCGGCAGCACCATGCGCTGCAAAATGGCTAATGCGCCAGCGCCACTCAGGCGCACAATCCCAATGCCGCCTTCGCCAGGGGAAGTAGCAATTGCTACAATCGTATCGTCGTATAACACCTTGCGATTATAGCATGTTCGCGGGGCAATCTGGGTTGAAAATCGCCTGGTTCTCGGCTATAGTATGCGCACGAGCCAACATCACGGTAAGTAAGGTAGAAACGATGGCGGTTGTTCCTAACCCGGCAATGCTAAACGAAATCCCACTTTTTCGCGATCTTGCGTCCGAGCAGCTTGCGCGCTTGAATGAGCTGCTGCGTCGTAAAACCTTCCCGGCTGGCACGAATTTAATCAGCGCCGAGGAACCGGGCGAGGTAGTGTACATTATCTATGAAGGCACCGTAAAGGTTTATGTAACGCAGGCCGATGGCAACGATGTGATTATCGCCTTTGGCGGGCCAGGCGACATTGAAGGCGAGATGAGCATTCTCGAAAGCACTAGCCGCTCGGCAAATATTGTGACTCAAGAGCAAACCACCGTACTGTGGCTCGACCGGCTGACCTTTCAGGAATGCCTGCGAACCATGCCGCAAATTACCCTCAACCTCTTGCGCATCATGTCCGATCGCTTACGACTTGCGAACGAGCGCATTCAGGCGTTGTGCGCGCTTGATGTGTATGGCCGCGTGGCGCGCCAGCTGCTCGCTTTTGGGCGGCAATATGGCAAGCCTGCCGCAAACGGCGCGCTCGTCATCCCGGTACGCCTAACCCAAAGCGATATTGCCAGCCTCGTCGGAGCCACGCGCGAGCGCGTCAATCAGGTCATAACCAGCTTCAAACAGCGCTCTTTCATTTCGGTTGATCGCAGCTACCACATTACCATCCTGAATGCCGCCGCCCTCGAACGCCAGATCCAGTAGTGCTCTGGATGGATAGTTTGTCAGCGGGCTTCAGCTGGCTGGCAGGTCGGCGCATCTGCAAGCCTTTCTGTCATACCCTGAACATGGCGTGTAGTAGACCTATACGTCGTTGCGCCTACTGTGAAAAACTACACACCACTACTGTAACGCAATTCGCTGCCCCTACGCCCCTGCGCCGCTAGAATAGCCCTGTACTCAAGAACGACCAGCGCAGCGGAAACGAGGTGAGCAGGATGCACGCAACACAGACCGCCCACAATGTCGCATTACACACGAACACGCGGCCTGGCCGCACTGCCAGCCGCACCGTCGCCCACACGCCCAGCCGCACTGTACATTATGCCGACGAAACGATTGGGTTTGAGCTATTTCGCCGCGCGATTATGCTGCGCGATGAAACCGCTTGGCTCGACATTAGCCTGCGTTACCGCCCGATGTTTATTTCCTGGGCCGCGCAGATCAATGCGAATGGGGTAACCGATGAGCACTGCGACGATATTGCCGACCGCGCCCTGGCCCGCGCCTGGGCCGCACTTTCGCCCGAGCGCTTCGCCCAATTCCCGAATCTTTCGGCGCTACTGGGCTATTTGCGGGCCTGCGTTTCGGCCACAACCATCGACACGGCACGCTCGCAAAATGCCCGCGAGCGCGCTTACCAGCGGCTAGTCTGCGAGCCACTTGCCACACCCGAAGAGCAGGCGTTCGCCCGCATCGAGCGCGCCGAGCTTTGGAACACGGCGATTGCGGCGGCCCACACGCAGCAAGAGCGTGTGGTGCTCCTCGAAAGCTTCTTGCTTGAGCTGCCACCGCGCGATATTCTGCTGCGGCACCCGCATCTATTCGCCGACATTCACGCCGTATACATGGCTAAACGGCATGTGCTCAGCCACCTGCAGCGCAGCCCCGAGCTGCGGCAATTTTTCGATAGTGGCGATGCCTAAGCAACCCATTTCGCTATTTTGTTCGTATAATACTTAAACCTGTCTATATCAAGGAGGCTTTAATCATGGCTAAGAAAGTACGTGTCGCTATCATCGGCGTGGGTAACTGCGCATCATCGCTGGTACAGGGGGTTGAGTTTTACCGCAACGCCTCCGAGAACGAGCAGGTTCCGGGCTTGATGCATGTGAACCTTGGCGGATACCATATCAATGATATTGAGTTTTCGGCCGCATTCGACGTGGTAGAAACCAAAGTTGGTTTGGATCTGTCTGAGGCGATTTTCGCCGAACCAAACAACACGATTAAGTTCGCCGATGTGCCCAACCTGAACGTGCGCGTTGATCGCGGCATGACCCATGACGGTGTTGGGAAGTACCTGAGCACCCGAGTACGCAAAGCGCGCGGCTCAACCGTCGATATTGCGCGTATTCTGCGCGAAACCGGCACCGATGTGGTCGTGAGCTATCTCCCAGTTGGCTCCGAAATGGCAACCAAGTGGTATGTCGAGCAGATCCTCGAAGCTGGCTGCGGCTTCGTGAACTGTATCCCGGTCTTTATCGCCTCGCAGCCCTACTGGGCCAAGCGCTTCGCCGACAAGGGGTTGCCCATTATTGGCGACGACATTAAGAGCCAGGTGGGCGCAACCATCACCCACCGCATGCTGGCGAACCTATTCCGCGAGCGCGGTGTGAAGCTAGATCGCACCTACCAGCTTAACTTTGGTGGGAATATGGACTTCTTCAACATGCTTGAGCGCGAGCGCCTGGAGTCGAAGAAGATCTCGAAGACTGGCGCGGTAACCAGCCAGCTCGATTACCAGCTGCCTGCCGACGATGTACACGTTGGCCCCAGCGACTATGTGCCCTGGCTGACCGACCGCAAGTGGGCGTATATCCGCCTGGAAGGCACCACGTTTGGCAATGTGCCGCTGAATGTTGAGATGAAGCTGGAAGTGTGGGATAGCCCGAACAGCGCGGGCGTGGTCATCGACGCGGTGCGCTGCTTAAAGCTGGCCATGGATCGCGGCATAAGCGGGCCGTTGTTCGGACCATCGGCCTACCTGATGAAAACGCCGCCCAAGCAGTACACCGACGACATCGCGCGCCAGATGACAGATGCGTTCATCACTGGCGAGGAGCTACCGGCGGCGATTGAAGGGCTGAAACCCAAAGTACCGGCGGCGAAGAAATAACCAAGTTCTGGCGAGTAACGCGAGCGCGGGGCGAAGTGCTATCGTCCCGCGCTTTTGCGCTTAGAAACCATCTGCAGTCGTCACCCGCAGGCGCAAAACACCAGCGCTCGTTGGGCTATTTTCCCTGCAGCGCGCGCCACACCTTTTCAGCGCGCAGTGGAAGATCGAGGTGGTGCACCCCGGCTGCGGCCAGCGCATCGTGTACGGCATTCGCAATCGCTGGCGTCGAGCCAATTGTCGCGGCCTCACCAATGCCCTTCGCACCAAGTGGGTTAAATGGTGTGGGTGTTACCGTTCCATCGGTGGTAAACGCGGGAAAATTATCGGCGCGCGGCAGAGCATAATCCATCAACGTGCCACTGAGTAATTGCCCATTTTCATCGTAGATCACTTCTTCCAGCAGCGCCTGAGCAATGCCCTGCGCCAGGCCGCCATGCACCTGCCCCTCAACCAGCATTGGGCTAAGGCGCGGGCCGCAATCGTCGACAGTAAAGTAATCGCGAATGTGAACGGTACCAGTTTCACGCTCGATCTCGACCACAGCAACATGCGCACCAAATGGGTAAATAATCTTCGGCACAAAGAAATCAGTCGCCTCAAGGCCAGCATCGATCTCTTTCGGCAGGCTATCGCTGTAGGCTTTCCCGGCAACTTCGGCGAGCGTTACGCTACGTGCGGGCACGCCGCGCACCTGGTAGCGTCCCGCTTCAAGCACCACATCATCCGGCGCTGCTTCGAGCATATGCCCAACAATCTGGCGCACCTTGTCGCGTACCTTGCCAGCAGCACGCACCAGCGCCGCACCGCCCACAGCGATGCTACGGCTGCCCATGGTGCCCTGGCCCATGGGCGTATTCCCCGTATCGCCATATTTCACAATGATTTTGTCGAAATCAACACCCAGCTCATCGGCAATAATCTGGGCAAAGGTTGTGCCACCGCCCTGGCCATGCGGCGAAATACCGGTAAACACCGTTACCGTGCCAGTTGGGTCAACCCGCACCACCGCGCTTTCGTATGGCCCAAAGCCGCACATCTCAACATAGCAGGCCACGCCAATCCCAAGCAGCGATGTACTCGTTCTATCGGCCAGGCGCTGCTGCTGCTCGGCGCGTAACCCAGCATAGTTCGCAATTTCTAGCGCGCGCGTTAGCGCTTTATTGTACTCGCCACTGTCATATAAGGGGCCAGCCGGGGTTTTATAGGGAAATTTGTCGGGCGCGATAAAGTTCTTGCGGCGCACTTCTACCGGATCTATATTCAGCTCGCGCGCAACCAGATCGATCATGCGCTCGATATAGTAGGCTGCTTCGGGGCGTCCTGCGCCACGGTACGCTGCGACTGGTGTGGTGTTGGTATACACCGATGTTACTTCGATATCGACTGCCGGGATCGCATACACACCTACTGCCATCTGCCCGGTCAGGTCGGGAATAGCCGGGTCGACCGGGTAGGCTCCCAGGTCGCCAACCACGCGCATCCGCAGCCCGGTAATCGTGCCATCGTCCTGCACCGCCAGGTCAAGATCAGCCACTTGCGCGCGGCCGTGCGCAGTTGCCGCCATATGCTCCATGCGCGTCTCGTCCCAGCGCAATGGCAAACGGTAGTTCCGCGCCAGCGCTGCCAACAAAATTTCTTCAGGGTAGGAATAGATTTTTACGCCGAAACCGCCGCCGACATCAGGCGCGATCACACGAATTTGATTTTCGTCCATACGCAGAACGGTCGCGAGATTACCGCGATTAAGATGCGGCCCCTGGCAGCTTGTCCACACAGTCAGCCCACCAGTGGTGAAGTCGGGCGCAGCCACCACGGCGCGTGCCTCCATCGGCACACCCGAAAGGCGCTGGCTGAGGATGCGCTGACTTACCACGCGCGCTGCGCTGGCAAAGGCGGCATCTGCATCACCGCGCTTCCGCGACCAGACATGATCGATATTATTGGCAACACTTTCGAACAGCTGTGGCGCGCCCGGCTCGGTCGTTTTCACCATATCAACCACCACCGGCAGTGGCTCCCAATCGACGATAATATCGGCAATGGCATCGGCGGCAACCTCGCGTGAGGCGGCAATTACCGCAGCCACGGCCTCGCCCACATGGCGCGCCCGGTCGATCGAAAGCGCATAATGGGTAGGCCGCGTATCGTTTGCCGGGTCGTCTACCGGGCCGCCCTCGCCGCCGCCAATCGGCATTGGCCCACACATTGCTGGTAGGTCGGCACCAGTTACAACCGCAACCACTCCGGGCCGACGCAACGCCGCAGCGGTATCGATACCGCGAATAAGCGCGTGCGCATAGGGGCTGCGCACAAACGCCACATAGTGCATCCCGGGCAGCTTGATATCGCCCACGTAGTTGCCAGTGCCAGTAATTAATCGCGGATCTTCTTTGCGCTTTACCCGCGCGCCAATCAACGCTGAATAGGCCATCGCGTCGCCTCGCTCACTCTTTCAGGTAAACGGCTGTAGCGTAGTATAGGCGAAACAGCGCGGCAGAGCAAGATACCCTTGCTTCCTCATGCTCTAACCTCAAAAAAGGAAGGCAGAGATCCCGAGCTACAGATGCGCAAAAAAGTTGCACGATTTGTGTTGATTCTATCGCTTATAGTAAGAGAGGGCCAGTGGCTTTAATTATAGAAGGAGGTACATCTGTGAAAGCCAAACGTTACATACGGCAGGTGGGCTTACTTTTAAGCTTAGCATTGCTTCTGACAATTGGAGTAGCTCGTCTCAACGCGCAAGAATTGAGTTCGCTATCGGCACAGACCGACACCTCTACGATCCAACCGCCTCAGCCCGTTGGCGCTGCTGCCAGGGCGGCTGTCGCACCACACGTCTGGACGGCAGCCGAAATGAAAGCTGCCATCCCATATCCAGTGAAATCCCCGGCACAAGCGCCAACCGCAAACCAGGCGCAACCAGCTTTGGGCAGTAGCAAGCCTCAGATAATTGCTGGCCAGGCCGCTGAAAATGAGGCTAAAGCTAACTCAGTCTCAAGCGACGGATCTACTGACGCTATGGCTGATCCTGAGGTTGCCGCACTGGCGAACGGGCCTACAACACTTGGCTATTCGTATCCTTACCCCTTCACACGCTACGAGGTATTCACAGCTTACAACGCTAACCCCTACAACAAAATTGGTAAGCTATTCTTCAAGCAAGGCGGTTTGAGCTATGTATGCTCGGCCTCGTCGATCGGCAATCGCGGTATTATCACGGCAGGCCACTGCATCCACGCTGGGAATAACAGCGCTTCCAGCTGGTCGACGAATGTTGTGTTTGTACCCGCCTATAAGGATGGCGCGGCCCCATATGGACAATGGGCTTGCGATTACGTTACTGAGACCGTCTTTACGGCTTGGTATCAGAGCCACTCATTTAATCGTGATGTCGCCGGCTGCAAGACGATCAATCAATCTGGCAAAACATTGAGTGCGAAGGTTGGCTCGCTGGGCTTCGCGTGGAATTTCGGCAACGACGTGCATTGGTTTGCATTTGGGTACCCGGCTGCCTCACCATTCACCGGCAATCGCCTGATTACGTGCGCCGCCTCACGCGCTACCTGGGATATGACCAATGTGTCGCCAGCCACACAAGGTGTTGGTTGCGACATGACAGGTGGTTCGAGCGGTGGGCCGTGGGTACTTGCCTTTAGTGGTAGTGGTGGGTATGTCAATGGTGTGAACAGCTATAAATACACAACGCAGAGTGGGGGTATGTTCTCACCATACTTCGATGATGTAGTTAAAACAGCAATCTACGACAATATCACCAAACCATAGGCTCAATTCGATGAGTTGCCAGGGCAAAACGTTCTTTAAATCTCAACTCTGGCCGCAATCTTGCGGCCAGAGTTGAAACAATACTGGCTGAATGAAGGTGCCGCTGTGATTCGTGACCTATATATACAAAATCTGTTTAGGATGCTTACAAGCTTGCTCGCTCTCTCCATAGGGCTGTTGCTTTTGTTTGGCTGTGGTACAACTGGCGATGCACAGGCTCCAACGATTATGCCAACAAACACAAGCATACCGAATCGGCCCAACGGAACTGTCACAGTGCCCGATGGAGTACAGCCATCGCTCGAGCCGATAGCACAGCCATCATTGCCACAACCCACAACACAAGGCAGCAGCCTACCACAGGCAAACGCCGGAACCACGCCCGCAGACAACAGCGAAAGTGATGCGTCTATGCAGCCCACAACTGAACCGCTTGGTAACCCTGCCGACTGGCCTCTCTACACTGACGCCGACTTTGGTTTTACTGTGCATTATCCAAGCATATATGCCATCGTTCCTGAGCCAGCGCAAACCGACCCCAGCGCACCCGATCGCCTGAAACAGGTGCGTTTTCTAGATAAAGCCTTAGCTGCCAGTGATACTGCCCAATTACAACCAGCTGATTTTACCATTGAGGTGTTTACAAATTCGAGTAATCGCTCACTTAAAGACTGGATAGATACACAGATGCCTACAGGAGAGCGCAAACTAATGACGTTGGGTGGGCAACCGGCCTACAAAGTGCAACTCAAAACGCAACAGTATCCCAATCAGTTCTATTATATTTCGTTCGGGCGTCATATATTCCGTATAACTGCCGCAGGCACCTACGGTGAGCAAATGCTTACAACAATCGCATTTACTATCTAGCTGCCAAACAAAACTTGCATGTCGCGCTGCTCTCAATCACACTTTTAGCGCTGGAGCCAGCGCTTAAATGCCCCTCCAACCTCCGGCCAATTGTTCACATGAAAATCGTGCCGACGATCGTAGTCAGCAGCATATGCTATATCGTTACTGGCAGGCATGTGCTCAATATCTTCAAAAGCCTCAGCCGCATCGCGATCGACAGGCCACCATAGTGCCAATGTATAGTGTGCTGTGTAGCTTGCTGCAAGCGAGACCGTATGAGATGAATGCATGCGCGGCTCAGCATAGATCACCCGCCCTTGATATACGATCGGCCGCGCCAGCGAGGTTAGTGAGTAAGGCAGGTAGAACGCAGTAGCCTGCTTCCACCAGTGCTGAAACTCGCAGCCTTCTTGCTCGGAGAGAGCGATTGTGCGCTCGATCAGCTCGCGCATCTGGATCGTAAACAGTAGCGGGTAAGTTTGCTTGTTTTCCAGAAACGACACGATTGTTGGCGGCAGAAACTGATCGGTGTAGGCATAGCTACGGCGCAACGGTGAGTTAGCGCAACATGCGCTTGCCAGTGCATGCCACCCATACCACTGGCCTAGGAACCCAGTTTCCTGGGTATCGATGCCAAACAGCCGCAGCATCGCACCATTGACCGCATGGACGAACCAGAGGTCATCCATAATCCAGGCTGGCTGTCCAATATGCGCAAGCTGCTCAACCATGCACGCAAGCTCAGCACAGCGCCTGCGAGTTCGTATCTGCTCGAAGCTGAGTGTAGTCAGGTTGTTCTCGATCCCCTCAGTGTCGCGACGATAACGCCACAGCTTCCGCAAAATTGCGGCCTGGCGCTCCATAAGCGGTGGATTTACGAACTCTCTGGTTTGCAACGCCTGCACGTAGCGCTCGAAGGTAACATCGCTGGTCATGCCCAGCTCTTCGAAGTTTCGGGTGATATTCGAGGTGTGCCGCACGCCGCACCAGCGTACCATATGCGCCGCATCTACATCACGGCTGGTACGAATGCCCCGACAAAGCGCGCCAATATGCGGTGGGATAGTGTGCCTGGTTGCGTCGAGCACACGCGCGGTTGCTAGCATAGCTCCCCTCTCGCTACTGTGCAGATTGATGACAGTGAAGTTCGTTGCGATGAAGGTGATGCTAATAAAGGCAGGCGCCCAACCATATAAAGGTTCACACGCTTCTATAGTAGAAGATCGCCGTAATCTTGCCTAGAGGATCGGCGGCCTATCTTCTACACGCCATAACTAGGCGTGCACGCCTATTGGCAGCGCCGCAATCGGTGAGGCTTTGCGCGGCAATAAAAGACCGCACGTGGAACCGCGAAGGCACAAAGAGGCACCAGGCTGGCACCTGGCATTGCAGTGCAACTTTGTTGCGCGGATCGGCTTGAGCGGGAGGGGTATAGTTAGAAATGAGCTACAAGAAATGCACATACGTGTCTTCATAATTCTACTACGAAAGGAGAATTTCAATGAAGCGGTACACTTTTTTAATCTTGAGCTTTTATCTAGCGATATGCTTAGTTTTCCCAAAATTAACAGCATATAGCGCGATTTCTGACACTCAGTTATTGGCCCCAGTTTCAGCTGGTCAAACATTAACAATTATTCATGGATATAACGATCCACTTCCTAATGAAAAGTGCGTTATAGGAAGTTCTTCTGACCATTGTCAAAATCAACGTTATGGACTTGATCTCAAGCCTAGCGATCAAACAAAATTAGAGATTCTTGCGCCACTTCCAGGAAAGATAGATTGGATAGAAGGAAATTGTTTGGGAATACGTACTTCTGATAATCTAAACTTAAATGTATGCCACTTTGGGCGATTCCAAGTATTGCGCAATAGCACTGTCAAGCGTGGCGATGTACTCGGTACTCGCAGCACATCTTGGATACACATTAGTCTGGATGACCGAAATAGGTATGCCTCCAAGCCGCCAGTTCCATTTAACGGGGCCCATGCAATTGAAGGTATAGCTTTTGATGCCGGTGCAGATTACCAAAGAAACGTGCACGTTAATAAGCAATTTACATCGTCAAATGGTTCATTGCCGCCACCTACTGCTGGTTTTGACTCCTGGCCACAGAATGGGCCAGCACCACTACGTGTCTCAATGCATAATATATCTACTGGCAGCATCACAAGCTGTCTTTGGTATTACGGCGATGGAACTACAGGAAACTCGTGCGCTGCTTACCATGATCACGTGTATACGAATCCTGGCTCATACACTGTTCAATTAGTTGTTTCTGGTCCTGGGGGCTCGAATTCTCAAAGCCGCTCCGGATATATTAATGTATCTACCCTCGCGCCCGTCGCAAATTTCGATGCCTGGCCACAGAATGGACCAGCGCCACTCCGTGTCTCAATGCATAATATATCTACTGGTACTATTTCTGGGTGTAACTGGTATTACGGCGATGGAACTACAGGAAACTCGTGCGCTGCTTACCATGATCACGTGTATACGAGTCCTGGAATTTATTCAGTTCGGCTTACCGTCTATGGCCCAGGTGGCTCAAACACAAAGGTGATAAACAATTACATTAGTGTCTCGTCGCCTAATGTCAACTGCCCTGGCCAATACCGTGCAGAGTATTATAACAATCCTACGCTTAGTGGCAATCCTGCGCTCGTTCAATGCGAAGGCTGGCCAATCAATCATGATTGGGGCGGCGGTGGGCCTAGTGGAGCCATTGGGAGCGATAGATTTTCAGCACGTTGGACTGGCCAAGCATCGTTCAATGCTGGCACATATACCTTTATTGCTCGTGCAGATGATGGTGTTCGTGTATGGATTGATGCACTACTTATTATTGATCAATGGCGTGATCAGGGAGCCACTGAGTATCGTCATACTCGTATAGTTGCTGGTGGAACGCATACTATTAAAGTTGAATATTACGAAAATGGCGGTGCAGCAGTGGCTCAGCTGCGGTGGGAGCAGAGCACTAGCAGTAGTAACCTTGCATTACGCCGACCATCATTTGCAACATCCCAGCAAGCCACCGGTTTTGAAGCTAATCAAGGTAATGATGGAAGTACAGCAACACGTTGGTCTTCGCAGGTTGCAAATAGCGACGAGTGGTGGTGGGTTGATCTGGGTACGCAGACATTTGATAATGTAATAGTGCGATGGGAAGCCGCATATGCAGCACAACATTTCATTGGATGGTCAAATGATGGTACGAACTTTACGGGGTATTGGTTTACAAATAGTTCCGCTGGTAGTTATAGATATGATTTACGAGGAAGCCATACTGCCCGTTATATAGCCATACTTATGCGTACACATGCACCCGGATTAGGCAACTACTCGTTCTGGGAGTTCGAAGCATATCAAGGTAACGCAGCAACTCTTAACTCACATAAATCCTTACCAGATGTAACTGACATTGTGCCAGAAGCATCAATCGTAACGATTCAGCATAAGTAATTGTTATAAGACCTTATCACGATTTAAATTTGTGAGCATCTTTCTGGTCTTTGGGGCACCAAAAATCTTATATAGCAATAGTATCTGAATTATACGCCTGTCAGGTGCGGCGATCAGCGCATCAGAACGCGGAATTTCACTGCTGACCGCACCTGACAGGTTGCACAACTGACGTAGGATTTCTATATGCAGGTATGTTCGTGGAACGAGCTGTTTCAGTCTTCCCGATGCGGTTTTATAATTAAACCGTGATAAGCTCTATATTTTTCATTTTGGCACCATTTATTAGACGCAGGGTGTTGCTAACTGTCAACACCCTGCATTATTTTATTGCTTATCTGCCCTCACTTCGCCACCACCACCTTTCCCCAAGATACCAGCCGCGCGTGTGCGCAGCCCGACGCAGTTTCACGCAAACTCGCGGCCTCTGGTGCTTTACCCGCGCGCCAATCAACGCTGAATAGGCCATCGCGTCGCCTCGCTCACTCTTTCAGGTAAACGGCTGTAGCGCTAGTATAGGCGAAACAGCGCGGCAGAGCAAGATAGCACAACAGCATACGCAGTGGTATCATGCAAAGCTGTCACAAAACGAACCTGGCCGGTGTTGGATATACTAAAGGCATCGCACTCTTGCTTGTAAGCATATAGCGTATCATGTTATGACAAGCCAAGCCATGATCAGAAACCTGAGCGCGAATGAAGCGGAATCGGACGTGGTGCTGCTTGAACAGCTGTGCCACGGTGATACCCGTGCATTCGAGCAGCTTTTTCAGCGGCATTACATCCCGGTATACCGAGTGCTCTACCATTTATTCGGGCAGCGTGAAGAAGCTGAAGATATAGCTCAGGAAACCTTTTTAACCCTCTACCATCATCCGCCATCGGGCAGCGGTATACAGCTGTTGGGGTGGCTTTGCCGGGTAGCCCTGAACCGTGGCTATAACACTTTGCGCAGTCAGCGGCGCGCCGATCGGAATGCGCTTCAGCTGGGCCACCTTACAGCGCATATCGATGTACCCGACCCGGCAAGCGAATTATTACGTGCCGAGGAACGTGCCCATGTACGCACAACCCTGGCTGCAATGCCCGAGCGCCAGGGCCGCATGTTGCTCCTACGTTACGCCGGGCTTTCATATGCCGAAATCGCGGCAGCGCTCGAAATTGCCCCTGGTTCGGTTGGTACCTTACTGGCACGCGCTGAACGTGCTTTTCTTGAAGTGTATCGGCAACGCTTTGGCACCGTGCCAGAAGAGAGCACCCCATGAACGAATGCTTTGACACAGGACAGCTACATTCTTACTTAGATGGCGAGCTGGCGCGCGCTGAACGTGTTCGCATGCAGATGCACATTGAAGGCTGTACACACTGTACCACTGCACTCGCAACATTGCGCAGTCAGGCGTCAGAAGTGCAGGCTCTGTTAGCGCCAGCCCAGGCCCCTGATCTACAGACCGCGCTGCGACGGATGCGCACAACGACTGCCATCCCACCAGCGCCACAACGTATGTTCCCAACACCAGCGGAACCAAGGAGAAGCCGTATGTTCTCAAACTCATTTGCTACTGGGCGCAGCCGTGCGCTGATTGCCACTGTCACCGCGCTTGTTGTCATGCTGGCGCTGCTCGCACTCCCACCAGTACGCGCCGCCGCCGACAACCTGCTCAGTATCTTTCGTGTACAGAAAGTCGTGTTTGTACCGATCGACCGGGCGCGCTTGCAACAACTGGGCGACCTGAATTTCGATAAAAGCGCGCTGTTTGTCGGCGAACCAACTGCGCCGAACAGCACACCGCCACGTACGGTCGCCTCGGCAGAGGCCGCTGCTGCCGCTACCGGCCACAGCGTAAGTGCACCGGCAACTTTACCCAGTGCCCCTACCAGCACCGAGTATACAGTGCAGAATGGCGGGCAGGTACGTTTCCAGATCAACCTTGCGACCGCGCGGCAGGTGTTAAGTGTGCTCGATATTCAAGATGTAACGCTGCCCGATCAGCTTGGTGCCGGGCCAATTGTGGTAGATGTACCAACCTTTGTAAACACGCACTATCGCGGCACAAACTACGATCTTACCTTACGCCAGAGCGCCAGCCCACAGGTTACACTACCCGACGGCGTGAACCTCGCCGAGTTGGGCCGCGCATCGCTGCGTGTGCTCGGCATGACACCCGAACAAGCTGAGCTAATGAGCCGCCAGATCAATTGGAGTAATACACTGCTGTTTCCCTTCCCAAGCGATACCAACAATATCAGGCAGGTCACTGTCGGCAGCGACACCGGGCTGCTTGTTACCGGCGGGCCGCGCGGCACGCAACATGGCGTCATCTATTGGCAGCACGGTGATACAATGTATATTCTCGAAGCTCACAGTAGTAGTGCTCGCGAGCAGGAAATCGCCGATATGCTGCTCCGCACCGCCGAATCGGTGCAGTAGGCCAGAAAATAGTATTACCCAGGCTATGCTTCAGTTCCCTGGTGCTGGTTTGCTCTCTGCGCAAACCAGCACCAGGAAGAAAGAAGGCCCAGGGGCATCAACAGCCAGCAAAAGTCCTGGGTACTGATAGTGCAGAAACGGTACGAACGTTCTTTCCACACCGAATGATATAGGGCAATGAGCGATTGGAGAACCAACCCGGCGCGGTCATTGGTCCTTAGTCCTGTTGCTCGGGTTGCAGTGCGTAATGCCCGGCAGGTGGTTATAGAAAATAGTTTGTATGAACGACCTGGTGATTGAAACGCAGGCGCTGCGCAAGGTTTATGGCAATAAAATCGCCGTGGCCGACCTCACGCTGGCAGTGCCGCGCGGCGAGGTTTTTGGTTTCCTAGGGCCAAACGGCGCGGGCAAAAGCACCTCGGTAAAAATGCTGCTGGGGCTGGTAGCGCCCAGCGGCGGCAGTGCGCGGCTCCTGGGCTATGCGCCGGGCGACCCACAGGCAATGGCACAGATCGGCTTTCTACCTGAGCACTTTCGCTTTCACGAATGGCTCCAGGCCCGCGAACTTCTCGATCTGCACGCCCGCCTGTATGGCATCGACGCACCTACGCGCCAGCAGCGCATCCCCACCTTGCTTGAGCGTGTGGGCCTGGCAGAACACGCTACCCGAACCGTTGCCAGCTTTTCTAAAGGCATGCTACAGCGCATTGGCCTGGCCCAGGCGCTGCTGAATGTGCCCAGCCTCGTATTCCTCGATGAACCAACCTCAGCGCTCGACCCATTCGGGCGGCTGCTTGTGCGCCAAATCATTCACGAATTGAAGGCGCAGGGTACTACCGTCTTCCTCAATTCGCACTTGCTAGGCGAGGTTGAAGCCACGTGCGATCGAGTAGCGTTTATTAAACAAGGCCGGGTGCTGCAAACCCTGACTCTGGCCGACATGACGGCGGGCAGGCTACAGGTGAGCCTCTACGTTGATGCGGTAACACCCAACCTTATCGAAGCATTACAGCAACTTTCGCCTACGCTTCAGGTGTTCGAGCAGAGCCAAACCGCAAGCGACCAGGCCCATTCTTCGCCCACACGAACACCAATCCATGCGATTCCAGGCATATTGATCGAGCTGACGCTCACCGATGAAGCGCAGCTACCGCTGATTGCCGAGCGTACTCTGGCCTGTGGGGCACAGCTCTATGCGCTAAGCCCGCGCCGCCTTTCGCTTGAGCAGCTGTTCCTTGAGGTAGTTGGCAACCAGGATAGCGGACAATAATTCGCACGAGTGCAGGGGAGTATGAAGTCGAAATATTCACACCAGTCTGCTGTACGACGGCTTTAATATTGTAGCGCGGCGTATCGGGCAGCGCTAACAGGTGCTTCATGTGCTCATTCATAGAGCTTCTCGCTCTTCGCTCATCGGCAACGAAGCAAAACCGTGTGTATAAGCACACACAAAAGGTGCGAATGATCCGCTAGATGGCATACATTTACTGTTCAGTGTATTTTCATTATATGTGCACATCCTGTTGCTGTCAAACGTAGCTAGCAGTTTACACTCCAGGCACCCTCAATACTTAGCTGCATTATTTTTCCGCTCATTCACCAGACACTGCCATATTGCACACCGCCCCAAAAAGCGCTGTCTGCACAAAATGCACAGTACTTCCACATTTACTATGGTCATATGCACATTATCTGCGTAGTATTTGCGTAATAATTGTGTTAAATATTTTGATTGACTCTTGTCCTTTGTGGCAACTATAATAAGCACATCGAGCTGAATTTAATTTTAACACTTACCTGAGCCTGGCCGCTTGAGCAACCGCTTGAGCGTAGGGCGTGTGTCGCTGGTGCAGTAGTACCAGTACAGCACATTCCATATTCAACCCCCTTGAAAGGAGGTGAACTGGATGCCAGATACCCTAGAGGTAGCGAGCGACCTTGTACCCTCGCCTTGGAAAACCCTCTTCTCGAATGAAGAATGGTTGATTCACCGGATCGTTGTGCAATCGACCTATGCGATGGTTGTGATCGTTTTGATCGTCCACGCATTGTGTTGGTTCTGGAGACCGTGGCTATCGTAGCAGAGCAAGGAGATATCCATGCGACGTGCCCCTATCGAATTCCGTACTACAGTAGTTCTCTATACTCTGCTCGGCATCATTATGGCCCTTGTGATTCACTTTGTGGTGCTGAGCTCACCAAAGTACAACTGGTTGACGCTGGTCGGCGGCTAAGCCATACCGATTGGCGATTGTCCGTACAGATTCGCAGCAGCGGGCTGAACAGCCAGGCTGTTTAGCCCCTGCCTCGCGTAGCACAGATAGGTGCTGTGGCAAAAAGTGGCCTTGTAAATGGCCAGTGCCGGTTCTGTGCTGCGCCCGTCTCGGCAGGCTAGAAAGCGAGAGCTCGAGATGTCAGATCTTCCCCCTGATTCGCCGCTGCGGAAAGACGAGCGACGCCCAGCGCCCCGTCAGCAGCCTGCGCCTGTCGCTCAGGAAGTGCAGGCGTCGAGAGTGCTCGCCGCAGAGGATGCTAGCGCTGGCGATGTGATACCTTTCTCGATCGTTGAGGAATTTTACAAGCGGCCCGGCGGCACAATGTTCGGCAGCTTGTTTGGAAGCGACCCACTCGATTTCTGGTTCGGTCGCTTTTATGTCGGATTCTGGGGTTTGATTTCGGTTACCTTCGCTGCAATTGGGGCGATTTTCTATATCTACCAGTTTGTAGTGGTTGAGGGAACGTATAACATCCTACAAGCGCGGATCGATCCGCCACCCTTAGCATTAGGGTTGCACCTACAGACACCTGGCCAGCCTGGTTTTAACTGGCAGATTATTGTTATTTGCGCCACGATTGCCTTTATTGCGTGGGGTCTCCGCGAGATAGATATCTGCCGCAAGCTGCGGATGGGTATCGAAGTTCCGCTTACGTTTTATGCGGTGGTTTCCTCGTGGATCACCCTGCAGTGGTTACGGCCAATTGCAATGGGTTCGTGGGGGAACGGCTTCCCACTGGGTATTACCCACCACCTCGATTGGGTATCATCCATTGGGTATCAGTACTTTAACTTCTTCTACAATCCATTCCATGCCATTGCAATTTCGCTGCTGTTCTTCAGCACTATGCTGCTGGCAATGCACGGCTCGGCCATCCGTAGCGGTATAAACCGGCCTGGCATTACCGTACATAATGTCGATGTGTTCTGGCGCGGCATCACGGCGGGCTATAGTATTGGTGAGCTTGGTATTCACCGTCTGGCGTTCTGGATTGCCGCCCTGGCTGTGCTAACGGCGAATGTGTGTATCTTCCTTTCGGGTACCCTGGTGCATAGCTGGAACGGCTTCTGGACGTTCTGGGATAAACTACCGTGGTGGAGCTTTGCCGGTGCAGGCTCGGTTGTACTTGCTGGGCGCGGTCGGCGCGATCGCTACGATGATGTCGACCTGCATGCCCTGGAGCAGCCAGGTGCCAGCAGCGAGGCTAGCTTTGGGATTTCCAGTCAAACCCATATCAAGTTTATGGATCGGCTGTTTGGCAGCGGCCAAGTTGGCCCCTTCTACCTTGGTATTTGGGGTGTGGTTGCCCTGCTCAGCTTCAGCACGACGGTATTTATCATCCTGATCTCGTATATTACCTCGGCGCAGGTACACTATAACTTTATCCTGTTCCTGCGTGAGTTCCCGAATCTTTCGGTTGACCCGCCAGCTGCGACGTATGGGTTACGCTGGCCGGGCTGGTTCAACGGTGGTAACTGGCTGGCCGCAACCTTCTTCTTGCATCTGAGCGTACTCGCCTGGTGGACACGTGTCTACACACGCGCTAGAGCAACCGGCCTTGATCGCAACCTGGCACGGGCGTTTTCGGCAGCGTTGTTCCTGTACTTCACCATTTACCTGATCCGCCCGATTTTGTTAGGTGCATGGTCGGAAGCACCGGGCCATGGTCTGAAGGCGATGCTCGACTGGACGAATAATGTGAGCGTGCGTTATGGTAACTTCTACTATAACCCGTTCCATATGATTTCGATTTTCGGCTTACTCGGCTCGACGATGCTCCTGGGCATGCATGGTGCCACCATCGTCGCCACAGCCAAATATGGTGCCGAGCTTGAGCTTCAAGAAATTGAGGTTGAGGGGCCAGGCACGCACCGCGCACAGCTATTCTGGCGCTGGACGATGGGCTTCAATGCGAATGCAGAAAGCATTCACGTATGGGCATTCTGGTTCGCCATTCTGTGTGTGGTTGCAGGCGCCATTGGCCTGTTACTATCGGGCACGATTATCAAGGATTGGTATAGCTGGGCTCAATCGGTTCATATTACTGCTCCCTTCGATCCAAAAGCCGACTGGTCGCAGTTTGTTCAGCCAGCAACGGTAACGCAGCCGGTACCTGGTGTACCTGCCTCGGTACCACTAGCACCCTAGCCACTGGCCGTTTGGGGTAGTGGGTGGGTAAACACTCACCCGCTGCACCCTTCTTGTAACCACTAATGGCACGGTGCGGAAGACGCCCGTGTGGTGGGTGACGGGCACGCGGTGTGTGTGCAGCGGGCATACGCCGCGCGGCCGCCACCTGTTACCACCGCCAACAGTAGGGGAAACGCCCATGTACAACCAGCGCAGCGCTACGCCGATGTTTAGCGAGCGCACCCTATTTTTCCTCGTATTCGGCCTGGTGACGCTCGTTCTTGTAGGCGGCGGCATTGGGACGGTGGTGTGGATGAATGGGCGACTCGCCACCTTCCGCACCCCAGCGAAGACGACAATAGCGTATACAAATTATTCACCCGAGCCAGCAGATCCGGCGAAGCCGTATCTCAAGGCCGAGTCGCTAGCGGCAATGGCAAAGTACATTACCGATTATCCACAGCCGCAGAATGTGCAAGTGCTTACGGGGATGGATACCGCAACAATCGCTAACTATATGGTGAGCATGGTTGCGGGCGGCTTAAAGGTTGACTGCACCTACTGCCACAATCTCTCAGCAGGTAGTTTCGCTGCCGAGGATAACCTGCCTATTTCGGAAGGGCAAGGTGTGGCGCGCAAGACACTGGCTCGCCAGATGATGCTGATGTCGCAGGATCTGAACAAGAACTTTTTGGCGCAGCTACCAGCATCGGTTGGCGGCAAACAGATTACGTGCGCAACCTGCCACAATGGCCAGCCAGTAAACTTCAATGGCAAGACCGGCGCACTCACCAACTACCCAGCCGACCAGAGCCCCTTGCCCGATACATACCAGCTGAAGCTGGATAGCCTGGCCGACATCGACGCCTTATTGATCACTGGGAAGAAAGACCCGAACCTGGCAGCAGTGCAATACAATCAGCAGACCATGACCCATTTCACGCAAGCGGTGGGCAATGGCTGTGCCTTCTGCCACAACGCTAATTACTTCCCAAGCAACGAGATTCCGCAAAAGAATCACGCGTTGATTATGCTTAAGATGGCGCAACATATCAACACGACGTACAAGCCGATTATGTTTAACAAGGCACCATCCTGCTGGATGTGCCATCAGGGCCAGCGGCTCCCGCCCGGCTCGGCCAACCCTGGGCAAATACCTGAAATATTGGGGTATAAGACCCAATAGCGCGACAGACGAGGTTTTGAGCCACGGAGGCAGTAGAATACGAAGTATGCAGATGAGGCTCCTTCGTATTCTACTGCCTCCGTGGCTCTTATGTTCTGTGAGGAGGCCGCAGTGAGGCGACGCCCGGCCTGGTTACTCCGCCCATTCCAACAGCTCAAAGCCCGTGCTAGCGATTGGATCGAACATCATGGCACTATGGCGCTATGGCTGAGGGTGTTGCGATTGGGCTTATTTCAGTTTGGGATGGGGCTAACACTAGCACCGATTACTGGCACGCTCAATCGGGTGTTGATCGATGGGCTGCGTATTCCAGCGGTGCTCGTGGGGTTGCTCATCGCCATTCATTACTTTGTCTCGCCAGTGCGCGCACTCATTGGGTTCAAATCAGATCAGAGCCGCGCGCGTGGGCGCTGGCGCACACCCTATATTGTATTAGGCGCAATCCTCACCTTCGGCGGCCTCAACACGGCTGGCTTCTCACTTGTGCTTTTGGGCGGCAAGGGGATGTTGCCGTTCATCCCCGCGCTGATCATCTGCTTGCTCATTTTCCTGGCCTATGGTATTGGCGTGAATATCGTTGAAACGGCCTACCTGGCGTTAGTGAGCGACCTTACGCCACCAAAGGAGCGCGGGCGCGTTCTTGCTGTGCTATGGATGATGCTGGTGCTGGGCACGATTGTTAGCTCGATTCTCCTGGGCGGTTTGCTGGTAAACTATAGCGACGAGAAGTTGATTAGTATTCTGCAAACGTCGGCCTTGCTCTTTCTTGTATTTACGGTTGCATCGCTGTGGCGGCAAGAGCGGTTACGCTCCGATGGGCGTGTGGTAGGGTACCATGCCGAAGAAATTCGCGTGCGGATGTCGCTTGGGCAATCGGTCACGCTGTTGCTACGCCAGCCAATTCTGCGCCGCCTGTTTGCAATTCTGTTTCTTGGCACCGCCGCATTTGCCTCGCACGATGTGCTGCTTGAGCCATACGGCGGGCAGGTGCTAAAGTTGAGCGTTAGCGATACCACGCGCCTTACCTCGCTATGGGGTCTGGCGATGCTCGTCGCTATCCCGGCAGCGGGCTGGCTGCTCTGGCGCGGCTTCTCACCGGTGCTGCCTATTCTTATGGGATGCGCGGTTGGGGCGCTCGGGTTTCTGGTGATTAGTATCGCAAGCGACGCCGCGCTGGCAACCGCATTTCGCTCGGGCGTGTGGCTTATGGGTATGGGCCGCGGGCTATTCATTGTGGGTAGCGTGGCGCTGGTAATGGCGCTCACCGACCGCGAACATGCAGGACTCTTCCTCGGTCTGTGGGGCGTGATGCAATCGCTTGCTCAGGGCGTGGGCGTGGTTGGCGGCGGCCTGGTGCGCGATATTGCAGAAGCACGGACTGGCAATGTTGTGGTAGGCTACACCGCAGTGTATGGTATTGCGCTGTTGAGCCTGATCGCAGCACTGCTATTATTAGTAACCTTACGGCTCGCGCGCCTGCGGCCTGAGGCGATTGAATCGCCATGGCAAGGCTTGCAGGATATTCCTGCCGATCAGATTCTCTATTAGGCGGCAAAGCCGCCCTTGTAACCCAGGATACACCTATGCAAAAACCGCTTGCACCTCCTTCCCCAATCGCGCCGAAAGTTCCTACGTCGCCGCTGGCGCGCTCGCTTGCGTTAATGAAGCCGGTGACGTGGTTCGCACCAGCGTGGGCTTTTTTGTGCGGCGCTGTTGCAAGCAACGGTGCGACCTGGACTCTGCCGAGTTTGGGGCGTATAGCGCTTGGCATCCTACTGGCCGGGCCAATTTTGTGCGGCCTGTCGCAAGTAATCAACGACTATTGCGACCGCGAGGTCGATGCGCTCAACGAGCCCAACCGGCTCATTCCCTCGGGTCTGGTATCGCCGCTTCAAGTATTTATCACAATTGGAGTGCTGGCAGTACTCGCCATTGGTATGAGCTTGGTGCTCGGCACAAAGGTAGCACTGCTAACGGCAATTGGTATGGTGCTGGCCGTTGTGTATAGCGCGCATCCTATTCGCGCTAAGCGTAACGGCTGGCTTGGCAATGGCCTGGTTGCGATTTCATACGAGGGTTTGCCCTGGCTGGCGGGTAATCTTGCCTTTGGTCACCTCACAGTCCCTTCACTCATTGTGGCGGCGCTTTATTCCCTTGGCGCGCACGGCATTATGACAATCAATGACTTTAAGAGCATGGATGGCGACCGTGTGAGCGGCATTAAGACCATTCCTGTAATGCTAGGTGCCTGGGGCGCGGCGTGGGTGGCTGTGCTTACTATGAATATGGCTCAGCTCTTTGTTATTATGATGTTCGCTGTATGGCAGCGCTGGATATTCGCAGGCATTATTGCGGCCCTATTTGTTGCCCAGCTGCCGCTTCAGCGGAAGCTCATTCAAGATCCACGCGGGCGCGCGGTGTTTTATAATGCTAGCGGCACGACACTTTTCGTATGGGGAATGCTTGCAGCAGCACTCGGGATTAGGTAAAGCCACAGATGACAGCTGGCAGTAAACAATGCGCGTTTTTCGTTATTGGGAACTGCCAACTGCCGTCTGTCGCGGAGGGAAATCATGGACGAAGTCCTTGTAGTTGGCGCATCGGTGGGCGGCTCGACAGCGGCGGAAACCTTGGCAAAGGCAGGCGTACCGGTAGTGATGCTCGAACGTGACCTGGCACGCGTGAAGCCGTGTGGTGGCGCAGTACCGCCAGTGGCATTCAAAGAATTCGACATCCCACAAAGCCTGATCTCGCGCAAAGTACACCACGCACTGGTTCACTCGCCTTCTGAGCGCACTGTTGCGATTGATGTGGTAGGCACCAGCCCACACAGCGACGACGATTATATCGCAATGTGCTGCCGCGAAGAGTTCGACCAGTTTTTGCGGAACCGCGCAGTTGCACAGGGCGCACACCTGATTGAAGGGCAATTGCTCGACCTCAAGGTAACTCCTGCTGGTGTTACGACCACCTATCGCGAGAAGGCTAGCGGTGCCACCAAAACGCTGCGTACCACTGCGGTGATTGGTGCAGATGGCGCATATTCGCCAACCGCGAAGGCGCTGGGGCTGCCCAACCTACCGCGCTGCGTCGCGATCCAAGAGCGCATTCGCCTGCCCGACGATAAAATGGCGCGCTGGGCCGATACCGCCGACCTCTACCTCGGCACAGAAGTTAGCCCCGACTTGTATGCCTGGGCCTTCCCCAAAAAAGATCATGTTGCTGTAGGAATGGGTGCCGGGCACGGTCACACCAAAGCGGCCAAGCAGCACCTGGCGAACCTCAAGCAGCGGATCGCGCCCGAGCTGGCTGGTGGCGAGATTATTCTGCAAGAAGCACATGCGCTGCCCATGCAACCGCGCCCGCAGATCGCTTTCGACCGTGCCATGCTGGTAGGCGATGCCGCGGGCCTGGTGGTCAACACGTCGGGCGAGGGCATCTACTGGGCGATGAAGAGCGCCCAGCTGGCGGCTGAAGTACTGGCCGGAAGCCTGCTCAACCCGAGCGCCGAGCGGCTGCTGCGCTACCAGCGTACATGGTGGAAACAATATGGCACTATGTATCGCTTCCTGCGCTGGCTGCAAAAATGGGGCTATGGCGGCGAGCGGCAGATGGAAGTATTCACCGATATGTGCCGCAACCGCGATGTGCAGCAGCTCACCTTCGAGTCGTACATGCACAAAACGATGGCGCCAATGCCCTGGCTCGCCCAGATGCGTATGACCGGCGATATTCTGAAAGCACAGGTAAAATATTACCTACCGCGTATGCGCCCGGCCGGGAAACCCGCCGCACGCGGCTACGCGTAAGAAATACTCACGCTCGCACTGGCAGGTTCGTTACTTCGATTTACGCCACACACTACGAACCATAATAATTATCCTTGCTGCCGCAGGCACCATACTCTTTCGTACACACGGACGCACCAGCGCAATGAGTCGCTTGCCGCGACAGGCAGACTAATCTTGGAAGGCTGTTATGCAACTACACCTGTTCCCAATGCTGTTCGCCCTCTTCGTATGGTGGTTCAGCACCGGCGTAATCATCTACCTCGATGGATTGCCACGGCGCACGTTTAAGTGGAGCTTCCTGGGCGGCACGATTCTGATGTTTGTGGCGCTATGGGGCCTGGCCTCAACCCGCAACGACACAAGCATTATGGGCGCATATTTAGCGTTTACCTGGGGCACGCTGGCCTGGGGCTGGCAGGAAATGAGCTTTTACATGGGCTATGTTACTGGCCCGCGCACTGCCCCCTGCCCCGAGGGATGCGGTGGTATTCGCCATTTTGGGCATGCCATCCAAACCAGCCTATACCACGAGCTGGCGGTAATCGCGGCGGCGGTGGCTGTGCTCGCACTGACATGGGGCGGCACCAACCAGATTGGCACCTGGACCTTCCTAATTATGTGGTGGATGCACCAGAGCGCCAAACTGAACGTATTCTTTGGTGTGCGCAACCTGAGCGAAGAATTCCTGCCCGAGCACCTACAATTTCTGCGCAGCTTCCTCACCAAGAAGCCGATGAACGCATTTTTCCCGATTTCGGTTACGATTTCAACAATTATTACCGCGCTACTGTTCCAGCGGGCGTTCGCAGCCAATGCCAGCGACTTCCAGGCAATTGGGTTTACCTTCCTGGGCTTCTTGATGGCCCTGGCGATCCTTGAGCACTGGCTGCTGGTAATGCCCTTCCCCAGCAAAATATGGGATTGGGGCTTGCGCTCGCGCACGAAGCAGATGCGCCCGGCCAGTATTGAGGTGGTGGCGGGGTTCCTGGGCGCGGGCAAAACCACCTTCGTGCGCCGCTTGCTGGCGACTGCCGACCCGAATGTACGTACCGTGGTGCTGGTGAACGACTTTGGCGCAGTTGGGATTGATGGCTCGCTGCTGAATAACCGTGGTGCGGATGTGGTTGAGCTGCCAAATGGCTGTATTTGCTGTTCGCTGCGCAGCGACCTGGGGCGGCAGATTCGCGAAGTAGTGGCGCGATTTGCGCCCGACCGGCTGCTGATTGAGCCGAGCGGTGTGGCCGAGGTCACAACCTTGCTGCGTGTGCTCAGCCAGCCGAGCCTGGCCGACGCCGTGAAGGATGTGCGGGTGTATACGCTGATCGATGCGGGCGGCTTCTTGCAGAGCTACGCACGTATGCCCGAATACTTCAATGCACAGGCCAATATTGCACCCGTGCTGATTGTGAATAAAGCCGACCTGGCAACACCCGCCGAGCTGAAGACGGTTGAGCAAACCTTGCAGGCGCTTAATCCGGCGGCGCAGATTGTACCGGCGCGCTATGGCGTCGTTGCCGATGCTGCGTTGCTGCAGATGAACCCGCTGACCGCACCAACACTGGCCGAAGACGATGAGCACGAGCACGAGCACGAGCACGACCATGAAGCCGGGCTTGGCCTGGTATCGTGGAGCGGGGTGCTGGCTGGCGTGTACGACGAAACCGCACTGCGCGAGCTATTGGGCGCAGCAGCAGCCGGCAAATTTGGCGAACTGCTGCGGATGAAGGGCATTGCCCAGGTGCGGCGCGGCTGGGTGAACTTCGATCTGGCAGGCGGGCACCCCAGCATTACGGCCTTTGCCGCACGCGAAGGCGAAGCGCCGCGCATTGTCGCCATTGGCAATACGATTGAGGTTGAGCCGCTTGAAACAGCGCTCCAGGGCTGCCGACTGGATGCTGGCGAACAGGTCACGCGGCTTGCCCCGGCAGTGTAGTATTATGCGTGATAACGGCACCGAGGTACACGCGAATCCATAGCGAGTTCACCCCGGTGCCTGTGAGGCAGGAAGAGTATGAACGTTGCAACTTTTCACACCTACATCGCCGAGCGGCCTGCATTTCGGTGGCGGCTGGAACAACCGCTAGCCATTCTGCTGGCGGCCGGGCTTGGAATCTTGAGTGGCTGGGCATTCGGGAATGGCAGCAACCTTGGCTTCGCCTGGATGCTGTTTCTCTTCGGCTTTGTGTGGGTGCTGATTATTAGCGTGGCGCTAGGCATGTGGCTGGCGGTGCGCTCGCACCTGGCGCGTGGCGATTGGCGTGCGGCCTTGCATATTGGGTTCGCGAGTGTGTTCCCCACCACAACCGTCTACATGGTTATGGTTGTGCTGATGACCGCCGCAATACCATTGGTGAACATTACGTTTCCAAATGGTGCGCACGCCCTGGCACGGCCCGATTTCTTGCGCCATTTCCCGGTATTGTATTTTTGTAGCCTGATTGCGGGCTTGATGAGTGGGCCGCTCTTCGCACTATGGTCGCCGTGGAAACATATGGAGCGCAACTCCTAATGCGCACGCTCACGCTGCAACTGCCCGGCGGGCCGCTGGTAGCCGATTATTATGTCGCTACCAGGCCAGCCGCCGGGCCGCCAGTACTGCTCATCCACGGTTGGGGCGGCTCGGGCGGCTACTGGCGCGGTACGGTCGAGCGCTTGCGCGACCGCTTCGATGTGATTGTGCCCGACCTACCCGGCGTTGGCCGCTCGCTGCCGGTGCGCCAGCCATTCGACATGCCCGCACAGGTGGCGGCGCTTGAGGCATTGCTCCTGCAACTTCAGGTGCCACAAGTGCAGCTGATTGGGCATTCGATGGGTGGTGGGCTGGCGATTATGCTAGCAGCGCGCCGCCCCGACCTCGCCCAGCGGCTGATACTCACAGCCATATCGCTCTTTCAGAACGATGCCGAGCGCACGTTTTTCCGCACCATTACCGAAATATCGGGCGTCATGATGCACCTGCGCGCCGATTGGATGGCCGATCTGGGCTTTTTGCGGCAGCAATTTGCCACGCGTTTCTTTTACCGCGTGCCCGATGATCCTGAGCTGCTGCGTGCTGGCTTCCACGATTACCTGACAATGGATCGGGCCACCGCCGTCGCCAGCGCGCGCTCAGCCGCCGACCCGGCGATTAACGCAGCGGCACATGCGCTACGCTTGCCCACATTGCTGATCGTTGCACGGCAGGATCAAGTGATGCCGCCAGCGAATGTGCCATTTACGGTTGCTTCCATTCCAGGGTGTGAGCTGCGCTGGATCGAAGAGTGCGGGCACTTCCCAATGCTTGAGCACCCCGACGAATATGCAGGGCTGGTACGCGAATTTCTTGGCGCACCAGCCACAGTATTGGCATAAACCGCGCTAGGCCGGGATAGCCAGCACCGGCACATTGGCAGCGCAGATGGTTCGGGCAGTTGTGGTGCCAAATAGAATGTCTTCCGGGGTACGCGGGCCGTGGGTTGCCATGACAATCAAATCAATTGCCTGGTCGTTCGCGTAACGGTTGATGACATCGTGGGCACGGCCTTCGGCAGTAGCGGTTTGAACAGGTATCCCGGCTTCGGTAGCGCGCGTTGCATACTGGCTCAGCAGCTCCCGGTCGATTGCCAGGAGATCGCGGATGTTGGTAGTTGCGCTCCGCCGCGCCTGGTCGGTTTCACTTGGTAGCAGCGCATCGGCACCATAGACATGAACAATATGCAGCGCGGCACCAAAGGTGCTGCAAAGCGCAAGGGTATGCGTAAATGCTGCATCCGAGCGTGGCGCGAAATCGGCGGGAAATAACACCCGGCGCAGCGGCGGCAGTGCACCAGTGGATGGTAACGCCAGCAAGGGGAGCGCGCCAGGGCGTATCAGTCGCTCAAAGTCGTTCCCAACAAACACACGCGTCAGGCCGCGGTGCCGCGTAGGAAGCAGTGCCAGCAACCGACCATCCGAAGCAGCAAAGGTCGTCAGCACGGCACTCAGATGCTCGGGCCATACGGTAAACACATCGTTTGGCAAAACACCGGGTAAGGAAACGGCGTGGGCGGGCGCGCTTCGTTGGCGCACATTCAGAATACACAAACGGTTACGTAGCCCTTCGGCCAGGCGGGTAAGCCCGGGCAGGCCAGTAAGTGTATTGGCCTGGCCCGCCGTTAAAACAATGAGCGAACCATCGTGCAGCACCATAATGCCTCCGGCTAGATCTGGAATGCACAGATGTAGAGCTTTTGCGCAAATCTTGTACAACTTTGCAGGTTAATGATTTCGTATTATAATCTACCTATCGCAGTTCCTCAAGTGAATAGCCGAATATAATCGCATGTTGCGAACCGAACAAGACCTGCATACCCTTTATTTCCATCGCTCGGTTCGCGAATAACTGTAAATCTTTTCAGGCAGCGAACCATGACGATGTATACCCCCGCACAACTTGCGCGCCGCAACGCCAGCCGCTGGACGAAGGTGCAGGCCGTATTAGCCCCGATCCAGTTCCTGGCTTTTCTGGTAAGCCTGGGTCTGGTCATTCGTTACTTGCTCACCGGCCAGGGCTATACCGCCGCAAACATCAGCGTGCTAATCAAGATTGCGCTGCTGTGGGCGATCACAATCACCGGGATGATCTGGGAAAAAGAGATTTTCGGGCAGTATTTTCTGGCGCGTGAGTTTTTCTGGGAAGATGTTGGGAACGCGGTTGCGATGGTGACCCACAATTTGTATTTTCTGGCGCGCGCGCTGCATTGGTCGGATCGCGCCGTAATGACCTTGATGCTACTGGCCTACGCCACCTACCTGATCAACTGTGCCCAGTTTGTGCGGCGCGGCATACAGGCCGGGCGACAGCGGCGGCTGATGCAGCAGCAAGCGGCAGCCAATAGCCGGTTAACCACGAATGAGATGATCTGATGAACGCGAAGGCGATAGTCATTCCCGAGCCGAATAGCGTTGAGCTGCGCGAGGTGCGGCTGACTGAGCCTGGCGCGGATGATGTGGTGGTGCAAACGTTCTACACCTCGATTAGCGCTGGCACCGAGCGCATGCTGTTGGGTGGGCGCTTGCCGCACCCGATGCTCAGCTTCCCGGTGGTGCCAGGCTACGAGAGCGTTGGGCGCGTGGCGCAGGCAGGCGCAAACGTTCCGCCGGAGCTGCTGGGGCAGTGGGTGTATATTGGCGGTGCACGCTGCTTTGTGGATGTAAACCCGGCCTGGGGTGGGCAATCGTCGGTACTCATTGCCGATTACCGGCGCGTTGTACCGCTCAATAGCGTGGAACCGCACCAGGGCGTACTACTGGCGCTGGCCGCAACCGCGCTACATGGCGTCGATCTTTTGGGCGATGCGGAGCATGCTTCAGGCACGCAGCGGCGCGCGCTGGTGCTTGGGCAAGGGCCAGTAGGCCAGATCGCCGCGCGGCTACTACGCCGCCAGGGCACCTGGGTAGCCGTCTCCGACCGTGATGCCGGGCGGCTGGAACGTTCTAGCGCTGACCTGGCAACATTGGCAGGCGACACGCCTCTGAAAGAGGCGCTGGGCGAACCAGTACATACGATTATCGAAGCAACTGGCTCGATGGCGGCACTGGCTGACGCATTACCAGCGCTCGCCGAAGGCGGCACGGTTTTATTGCTGGGATATTATGACGAGCTGCGATTGCCGTATATGCCCTTATTCCTGAAGCAAGCGCGGCTGCTTACGGCGCGCGAGTGGGCACCTGGCGACCTGGTGCGCTGCCGCGACATGATCGCCGACGGCACGCTCGATCTGCGTGGCCTGATTACACACACACTCCCGGTGGCGCAGGTTTCGGCGGCATATCAAACCGCGCTGAACGACCCGGCATGCCTGAAATTACTGCTCGAATGGGCGGCTTAGGTTTACATGGTTAGGTGAGAATGCAATCGCCGGGGCACCAAACGGATTGGTGTAAAAGGGCTTTCGAACAGCTGTCAGGGGGAACTATGGCGCCACGGATGCTCGCAATTTATGGCAAAGGCGGGATGGGCAAAAGCTTCTTTACCTCGAACCTCACCGCCCGCCTGACCTTCGACGGCTTTCGGGTGATGCAGCTTGGCTGCGACCCTAAGCACGATTCGTGCAACACAATCTTTGGCGGCTACTCGCTGCCAACGCTGGGCGAGCAATGGCGAATGTTCAAAGAGGCCGGGAAGGAAGATCAGCTTGCGGTCGGCGATGTCATTTTTCGCAGTGAGCTAAAGCCGGGCTACCCGATCTTTGGCTGTGAGCTAGGCGGCCCCGAGGTGGGGCGCGGCTGTGGCGGCCAGGGCATCTCATCGGGCTTCAAAACGCTCGAAGGGTTGGGCATGAGCAAGTGGGATCTCGATTTTATTGTGATGGACTTCCTGGGCGACGTGGTATGTGGCGGATTTGCCACGCCGCTGGCGCGTTCGCTCGCCGAACATGTGATCATCGTCGTCGGGCACGATCGTCAATCGCTGTATGCCGCGAACAATATCGCCAGAGCCGCGCAATACTTCCGCTCGATGGGCGGCAGCACCCACGTACTGGGCCTGGTGGTCAACCGCGACGATGGCAGCGATACCGCTGACCTCTACGCGCAAGCGGTGGGGCTACCCATCCTGGCGCGGCTGCCGCTCAGCCGCAAGGTGCGCGAGCTAGCCGACGCCTGCAAGCTCTCGCTTGAGGATGCGCAGTTCAACGCCATTTTTAGCGATTTAGCCGGGCGCATCGCGCGCCGCGAAATTGCCCCCTGCGCCGATTATACGCCACTCGAATACGATGAATTCCTGCGCGTGTTTGGTGCTGCGGAACCCGAAGGCAGCCCGGCCCCAGCCAGCGCCAACGACTTGTTCGGCAAAAACAAAACTGTAAGCGCCATCCCAACCCTTACGCTCACGCCGATCATTCCCCAGGTGCAAGTGCGCGACCCAGTGCTGCTCAAAGTGCAACGTATGATCGAAGCGATTGGTCTGCATGTCACCGACCTTGATCGCAGCGACAAGGAGGGCATAACGGTCACCTCAGGTGCGCTTGAGATGCGCCTGGGGGCCGATGAAGATATGGACAGCAAAGTAGCGTTTCTCTCGGCGTTACGCCGTTCGGGCCAGGAGTTCACTTTCATCGATCTGCGCTACGCCGACGCGCCTTCGTATCGCTAGCCTCCGCCGGGAGTGGAAGAGTAACTAATGACACAGGAAGCCATAGTTGATCTCGCATACCTCAACCACCTGCTGGTTGAACGCCTGAAAGTGAAGCGCCGACCGGTTGCAATTACCTATTGCGCCGACACGCCACCACCCGGCTACGAGCCAGCAAACGTGGTGGCATGTGCGATTGTGCGCGAGGCCGAAAATGGGCGGCGCGTGTATGTTGATGCGCAGCACCACGATTGTTGGGTCGGCCAGTATCATCTGGGCTGGCTACCGAATGCTCAGTCGCTGATCACCGAGGGCGAGTACCTAACGATGGCCCAAGGCTTCTTCACAGCCGAAGGCGCGCGGCGAAATAAGGCGCAGAGCAACTCGCTGCCAGCGGGCGCAATTGCAGCGCTCGCAGCCGCGCCTCTCGACGATGTACCCGAGGGTGTACAAGTCGATGCGCTGATCTGTATTACCGACCCGATGCACGCGATGCAGATTGCTGGGGCCGCCTCGGTGCGCGATGGTACCTTCCCGATCGGCGAGATCGGCCCTTCGGCATGCGCCTCGATTTTTGCTACGCCGCGCCTGACGCGCAACAGTGTGTTTGCTACCGGCGATGGTGGCGGGCGCATGCACAATCGGGTGGGGGCGGGCGAAATGTTTATTTCGATCCCACGCGAACATTTTCACTATATCGTCGAGTTAATTGAGAACTTTCGGATCGATCCGGAGAAGATGCGCGAATTAATCATGCCCTCGCATGCGCCACGCGCCGAATGAGCGGGTAGGGTTTCGGCCTGTAGCGCGTCGTTTTATCAATTGGATGTATTCACGACTGCTGATACAGAAAGGAGTCCCCATGAGTCTGGTTCTCCTCCAAGGGGCCGCGCCGGTTCCCGCATCGGGCTTTATGCTCTGCTTCATTCCGCTGGCAGCGATTGTGCTGGGGTTGGTCGCTTTCTTCGTGTACACCGACCGGCACGCCGCGCGCCCCTACCTGCGCCTGAATCCCTCCGATTCCAAACAGAATCCTGTGGCTACTGTTAAAAATATGGCGCAAACAATGCGCGGAAAGGAGCGACGATGAGCCTCGTCCTTCTACAAGGTAGCGCACCAATTCCCGCATCGGGCTTTATGCTCTGCTTCATTCCGCTGGCAGCGATTGTGCTAGGGTTGGTCGCTTTCTTCGTGTACACCGACCGGCACGCCGCGCGCCCCTACCTGCGCCTAAATCCGTTCGGGCCAGCGAATGCTAGCACACCTGCGCGCCCGCCGGTTGCGCCTGCCCCGGCAGCGAATGTGGCACCGCCAGCGGCTGCCCGACCGCCGGTTGTAGCACCGCCGGTAGCTCCGCCTGCTGTAGCACCAAGCGTTGCGCCGCCAGCGGCCAGCGTACCAGCACCGACGGAGAAAGTAAACACCGCACAAGGCATTGTGCAGCCAGGCATTGGCCAGGCAGCGGCCCCAACCGAAGGTACGCCTACTGTCGATCTCGGGCAATCAACGATCAAAGATGCGGTGGGCATTACCTACATCGAGTATGATCCGCCGGGGGCCGACCTGGCTGGTGAGTATGTACGCTTTCAAAACAATACACACCAGGCCATAACTATGACCGGCTGGCAGCTCGAGGATGGTGCTCGCAAGCACACCTATACCTTCCCAGCCTTCACCTTGCCCGCAGGCGCGACGGTGGTGCTTTGGACCAAGACGGGCACGAATGAAGCGGGGAACCTCTATTGGGGCAACCGCGCAGCGATCTGGAATAACACTGGCGATACGGCGGTATTGCGCGACGCGGCGGGTACCGAAATTAGCCGCTTCAGCTACACTGGCAAGTAGCTACGCCAGGATAATGGTAAACTAGTACGCACAACGCACTATGCATGGCGATCATAATGCGTTGTGCGTACTGTGTTCTCTGAGAGAAAGAGCAGGAGAGAACCGCATGGCCGAGACAATTGCGTTGCAGCAGGATGCAACGCCGGGCCAACCATGTAAGCTTCATCCCCAATCGATGTGCCCCGCATTTGGCTCGCTGCGCATCCTCACGCGCATCGAAGGCTCGCACCCGGTGATGGCGACTGACACAGGCTGCCTGTATGGCCTCACCTTTGTTACGCACTTTTATGGCGCGCGCAAGTCAATTCTGGCGCCAACGCTTGGCACCGCCGAATTGATGAGCGGCCAGGTGGTTGAAGGCACGCGCGCAGCAATCGATGTGGCAGCGAAAGAGCCAGGCTGCCGCCTGATTCCTGTGGTATCGCTGTGTGTAGCCGAAACCGCCGGGATGCCTGAAGAGTTGCTGCCCCAGCGCGTAGGTGAGGCCGAAGTTGTGCTTGTGCGGGTGCCAGCCTACGCCATTCACTCACACCCCGAGGCGAAGGACGTAGCGATGGCGGCATTGCTGCGCCGCCTGGGCGATACCACTGGGCCTAAAGAGCCGCGCACGGTCGTGCTTCTGGGCGAAGTATTCCCCGCCGACCCGCTGGCAATCGATGGGGTGCTGCGGCGCATGGGCGTAGAGCAAACGATAACTCTGCCGGGCCGCTCAATCGACGACCTGCACCGCGCCGGGCGGGCCGGGGCGCTGGCCCCGCTGCACCCGTTTTATAAAGAAACGACGCAGGTATTCCGTAGCTGGAATGTGCCGGTGGTTGGCGGCGCGCCGGTGGGTATTAGCGGCTCGTATGCCTGGCTTAAAGCGCTTGGTACACTGCTTGAGCTTGACCCAGCGCTGGTGCAGCAGGTGGCCGACGAAGAGCGCGAGCGCGCCCAGGCGCTGGTGAATGCACGGCCGCTCGCCGGGCGCGTGCTGGTGACGGGCTACGAAGGCACCGAGCTAGCCTATGCGCGCCTGCTAGTTGAGGCCGGGGCCGAGGTTCCGTATGTTTCGACCTCGATCGCGCCCGACCCGCTGGTGCTACCCGACGAGCTATGGCTCAAGGCGCGCGGCACCAAGGAAGTGATATATCGCAAATCGCTGGAAGAAGACATGAGCGCGCTCGATCGTTATGCGCCCGACTTGGTGCTTGGCACCACGCCATTCTCAAGCGCCGCCAAGGATCGCGGCATCCCCGGCCTGTATTTCACCAACCAGCTGGCCTCGCGGCCCTTTTTCCTCAGTGGCGGCATGGCAGCCACACTGGGCCTGGTGCGCGACACGATCGACCGTGGCGCGAAATACCGTGAGATGCAGGAGTTTTTCGCTGAGTAAGCTCGCAGCGCCGGTTCGGCGACGAATTGCCGACGGCGAACTGCCAATGAGGTAACTACCCATGCCCCCGACGATTATCCGCGATCTTTCCGACACCAGCGGCTACTGGGCAGCGGTGTGGACAATGTGCTGCCTCCCCGATGTTCACCTGATCTGCGATGCGCCGATCGGCTGCTTCAACCTGGTGGCCACCGCCGTACCCGATTATACCGACGCAATTCCGCATATTGAGAATATTACGCCCTCGGTGATGACTGAGCAGGAGGTTGGCGGCCAGGGTACCGGCCCAGCGGTGCGCCGCACCTACGAGGGTCTGCGCGATACCGGCGTGCTGGCGGGCAAACAGCTCATCGTCGTCTCAACCGCCGAGAGTGAGATGATCGGCTCCGACCTCACGGATCTGGTGAAGCAACTACAGCCGGGCACGCGCTTCTACTATAGCAACTCGCTGTCGGAAGATGAGTGGGCCGGGCGCGACCGGGTGCTGCGCTGGCTGTGGGAACAGTACGGCCAGCCCACCGAACCGCTCGCCGCACCGCCCGCAGCGCGGGGCACCGTCAACATTATTGGCCCGACCTACGGCTGCTTCAACTCGCCCGCCGACCTTGAAGAGCTGAAACGGCTGATTGCTGGTGCGGGCGGAACGCTTAACCTGGTGTACCCGTTTGAAGCAACGCTCGCCGACACGCCGCGCCTGGCCGATGCCCATGTGAACGTGGTATTGTTCAAAGAATTTGGGCAGGGCCTGGCTGCCGACCTTGGCCAGCCAACGCTGCTGGCACCCTTTGGCATGCGCGACACCACGGCGTTTCTGCGTGAGCTGGGCAGGCTGCTTGGCACCAGCGCCCAGGCCGAAGCCTTTATTGCGCACGAAAAACAGACCACGCTCCGGGCAGTGTGGGATTTGTGGCGCGGGCCGCAAGGCGACTGGTTTGGCACGACCGACATTGGCATTGTGGCGGGCCGCGCGCACGCCGATGGGCTGCGGCGCTTCCTGGGCGATGAGCTGGGCATGCCGATCGCGTTTGTGTCGGGACGACCGCGCCTGCCCACCGAACCGGACAACGAGGCGCTGCGCCAGCGGTTGCACACCAAGGCCCCGGCGTTTGTGTTTGGCTCTATCAACGAGCGCATTTACCTGAGCGAGGCGGGTGCAAAATATACCAGCTTCATTCCCGCTGCGTTCCCTGGCCCGGTGGTGCGTCGCGCGGTCGGTACGCCCTTCCTGGGCTATCGCGGGGCGGTGTATGTCATTCAAGAAATCGTCAACCGGCTGTACGACGCGCTGTTCAACTTCCTGCCGGTCGATTCGGCCTATGCCAAGGGCGCGGGGGCAAGCATGGCCCCGGCGGCCAGCGGCGCGGGCAACCTACCCTGGCAGGCCGAGGCGCGTACCATGCTCGATGCCGCGCTGGAGCAGCTGCCGTTTATTCCGCGCATCTCGGCCAGCCGCCAGCTGCAAATGCAGGTTGAGGCGGCGGCGCGCCAGCGCGGCCAGGCCGAAGTAACCCCCGAGCTGGTGGCCGAAGCCCTGGCCCAGCGCGGCTAGCCACGGCATAAGCCTGTCAGCTGCGCCGCGCGATGCATTAGAACGCGGTCATTCTATATACTGGCCACAGCTGACAGGGTTCAATATATCTCTGCGATGACCAACCCAGACGACATTACCAGGCTCGAACAGCGCCGCCGCGATGCACGCCGCCGCTTGCTGGCGCTTGAGCTACAGCAGGCCCGGCTCGGCGTATTCACACCGCCCGAGATCGTCATCGCGATCGAGGATACGCAGGCCGAGATTCACCAGATCGAAGCCCAGCTCGATGCCGCCGGGGTGCTGACCGACAATACGCCTGGCCCAGCAGCCAGCGGCGATAGCTTGCCCTGGCGCAATCGGCGCGCGTTGCTCGATCGGGTCGAGCAGTTCTGGGTGAAGGATGTATTGCAGCAATCGCTCGGCCAGGGCGCGCCGCTTGAGCTGGCACTGCGCTATGAACCCGCTGCCGTCGATAGCTCCTGGCAGCAGCTGGTGCAGCTGCCTGCTGCGCAGCGCGTGGTAGTGCCTGGCACAAGCATGGGCATACTGTTCGACGAGCTGGGCGGCCAGCTGCTGATGCTCGGCGCAGCGGGCGCGGGCAAAACCACGCTGCTGCTTACGCTGGCGCGCGAGCTGATTGCGCGTGCCCGACGCGACCCGGAGCAGCCAGTGCCGGTGGTGTTTGCTCTGGGCAGCTGGGATGGCAACCTGCCAACGCTGGAAAGCTGGCTGGCCCGCGAGCTACGCGAGCGTTACGATGCGACGCCCACATTTGCCGCGCGCTGGGCTGCCAGCGATGCGTGTATTCTGCTGCTCGATGGGCTGGATGAAGTGGCCGAGGCGCAGCGGGCCACATGCGTCGCGGCGATCAACGCCTATCGGCAGGCGCATAGCACTACGCCGCTGGTGGTGAGCAGCCGTGCCGACGATTACCTGCGCCTGCCTGCCCGGCTGCGGCTGTATGGCGCGCTGATGGTGCCGCCGCTAGCCCGCGCCGACGCCGAAGACTACCTGCGCCAGGGCGGAACGGAGCTGGCGGCAGTGCGCGCCGCGCTCGATGCCGACCCCAGCCTGTGGGAGCTGCTCGACAACCCGCTGATGCTGAATGTCGTCGCGCGTGCGTATGCCGGTAGCCCGCCTGATGAACTGCGCCTGGAAGGTACCTCCGAGCAGCGCCGCCAGCAGCTGTTCGCCGCGTATGTTGCCGCAATGTTTCGGCGGCGCGGCGTGCCCACGCGCTACTTACCCGAACAAATGACGCGCTGGCTGGCATGGCTGGCCCACCAGATGAGCGCGCAGCACCAGCCCGTATTCTACATCGAGCGGATGCAGCCCACCTGGCTCGCGCCCAGCTTGCAGCGCCGCTTCGACCGCATAGTTGGCGTGGGGCGCGGCATGCTCGTGGGCCTGGCAGTGGGAATTATCGCCGGGGCATTTCTCCTATTTGCACTGGGCATTGCCTGGACGGGGCTGGGAATTCGCCTCAGCGCGCCAACACTTCTTCTCGCCGCTGGAGTGGGCGGGCTGCTGTTTGCCGCCGGGCTGGCGCTGGTAGGCTGGCGCGCCGCCGCTCGCGGCCCAACTGAGCAGATCCATCTGGTAGAGCAGTTGTATGTGCCGCCCGCTACATTACGCAACGGCCTGATATTCGGCACTGCCGCCGGGCTGCTGGCCGGGGCGGTGATGGGCTATGCCTATGGCTTGCTGCTCGGCCTGCTGGTGGCGTTCGCACTCGGCGCGGCGCTGGCGCTGCTGCTGATGGCGCGTGACGCGAGCTGGCGCGAGGAAGATGACGAGCTGCGCATGCGCCCGAACCAGGGCATTGCCCGCTCAACGCGCAACGCGCTAGTGGTAAGCGCAGCGGTAGGGCTGGCTAGCGGGGCGGCGATTGCGCTGCTATTGGGCCTGGTGCTAGACGTAGGCATTGGCGCGGCACTGGGCGGTGTACTGGGCATAGCAGTGGCAATCTTTATGGTGCTGTTCTTTGGCGGCGAGGCCTACCTGAAGCACTGGCTACTGCGCGCGCTGCTATGGCGGCAGAGTCTGGTACCGTGGGAGTACCCGGCATTCCTGGACGAGGGAGTGGCGCGTGTATTTTTGCGGCGAGTTGGCGGCGGCTATCTGTTCATCCACCGCCTGCTGATGGAGTACTTCGCTGGGAGTACGCCCAAGCTTCCGGGAAGCTCGGGCTAAACCGCGCTCACGTTGGCACGCGCCCGAGCTTCCGGAAGCTGTAAAAAGCGAGGCTATTTTTATAGTGTAGCGCTACGCAGCCGCAGACTATTACTCACGACAAACACCGATGAGAAGGCCATTGCTCCGGCTGCGATGATTGGGCTGAGCTGAATGCCAAAGAAGGGGTAGAGCAGGCCCGCCGCTACGGGAATGCCAATGACATTGTAGATAAACGCCCAGAACAGGTTCCACTTGATTGTTGCTAGCGTGCGCTTGCTCAGGGTAATCGCCTGCGCTACGCCGCTCAGGTCACCGCGCATCAGGGTCACATCGGCGGCTTCGATCGCCACATCGGCCCCGGTGCCAATCGCAATCCCGACATCGGCCTGGGCGAGCGCGGGCGCATCGTTAATACCATCGCCAACCATTGCCACTACGCTGCCTGCGCCTTGCAAGCGCTGCACCTCGGCGGCTTTGTCGGCGGGTAATACCTCGGCTACCACCCGATCGACCCCAACTTCGCGGGCAATGGCCTCGGCGGTACGTGCGTTATCGCCGGTGAGCATCACCGCCTGCACGCCCTGCTCGCGCAGCTGCGCAATCGCGGCGGCAGAACTGGGTTTCACCGTGTCGGCAACTGCAATGACGCCCAGCGCCGCGCCATCAGCGGCCAGCGCCATAGCAGTTTTACCCTCGGCTTGCAGGCGCGTAATGTCGGCAGCAATGCCAGTAGCGTCAACGCTCCAGTCGGCCAGCAGGGCCAGGGTGCCCAGCAGCACCGCACGCCCATCAACCACCGCCGTGATGCCCCGGCCCGGCACCGCCTGAAACGACTCGGGCCGCACAAGCGCGAGACCGTGTTCCTCCGCATCTCGCACTATCGCCGCACCCAGCGGGTGCTCGCTGCCGCGCTCGGCTGAAGCGGCGAGCTGAAGCAGCTCAAGCTGTGGAGCGAGAAGCGCTGCACCGGACTCACCGATGCTTGATTCCTGGTGCTCTGTTGCGCCATTAGCAGCCACCAGCGCAGACTGAACAGCGATCACATCGGTGACAACCGGCTTGCCCTGCGTGATTGTGCCCGTCTTATCCAGCACTACTGTCTTGATCATCGCGGCGCGCTCCAGGCTCTCGGCATTTTTGATCAGAATGCCATGGGCTGCGCCGGTACCCGTGCCAACCATAATTGCGGTTGGCGTTGCCAGGCCTAGCGCGCACGGGCAGGCAATCACCAGCACTGCTACCGCAAAGATCAGCGATTGGGTGAAGCCTACACCGCCGATGAAATACCAGCCAAGGAAGGTTAGCAGGGCAATCCCAATCACGGCGGGCACAAACACCGCCGCCACCTGATCAACCAGGCGCTGCACCGGCGCACGGCTGCCCTGGGCCTGCTGCACCAGCGCAATAATCTGCGCCAGCGCGGTTTCTTTACCCACGCGCGTTGTGCGCAGCTGGAAGCTGCCGGTGGTGTTGAGCGTCGCACCAAGCACGGTATCGCCGAGGTGCTTCTCTACCGGCAGGCTCTCGCCGGTTATCATGCTCTCATCGAGGCTGGAATAACCACTGACCAGCACGCCATCGACTGGCACTTTTTCGCCGGGCCGCACCACCACGACATCGCCTTTGCGCACCTCGGCTACGGGAATATCCACCTCGGTGCCACCGCGCAGCACGCGGGCAGTTTTGGGCTGCAAGCCAATCAGCGCCTTAATCGCCGCGCCCGTCTGGCTTTTCGCGCGTGCTTCAAGGTATTTCCCCACTAGAATCAGGGTGATAATCAGCGCGGCGGTTTCGAAATAGACATGGCCGGAAAGGCCAAATAGCAGCAGCGCGATGCTGTAGAAATATGCCGCCGACGAGCCCATCGCGATCAGCGTGTCCATATTGGCGGTGCGTGCCTTCAGCGCCTTCCAGGCGTGCACATAATAATCCCAGCCACTATAGAACTGCACTGGTGTCGCCAAAGCCAAAAACAGCCAATTCAGGAAGTCGGCGCTGGCGGGGTAGTGCATATTCATGGTGCCGCCGTGCCCCATGGCGGCTTCGTTGGCTGCCCAGTAGGGCGTGAGCCAGGGCTGAATAAAGCCGAAGTCGCGCGCCATGGAAAGCAGGAATAGCGGCAAGCCTAGGGCTACGCCAACCAGTAGCTTACGGCGCTTGTCGGCCAGCTCGCGCGCGCGTGCCGCCGCCTCAATATCTTCGGCGGGTTCGGCGCTGCCTGCGGTTTCAATCATGCCATAGCCCGCATGCTCAATTGCCGCCTTCAGCTCGGGCCAGCCGGTCGCGGTCGGCAGGTAGCTTACGCTGGCCTGCTCGCTGGCGAGGTTCACGCTGGCGTCGAGCACGCCTGGCACCTTTTTCAGCGCTTTTTCCACCCGGCTCACGCACGACGCGCAGGTCATGCCCGTGACGGGAATATCGATCTGGTCGGTAATCGTGCCGTACCCAGCGCGCTCGACCGCCTGCATGAGCGTGGCGGGCGCGGTCTGCGCCGGGTCATAGCTTACGCTGGCCTGGTCGGTCGAAAGGTTCACGCTAGCCTCGGCTACGCCCGTCACTTTTTTCAGCGCTTTTTCCACCCGGCTCACGCACGACGCGCAGGTCATGCCGGTCACAGGCAGTGTGATCTGTTGGGTTCCCATAACAACCTCTTTGAAGAAACCAAAACCCGAGAACCAGGAACCGGCGGCACTGGCTGGCTCCCGGGTTTCTGGTGATTCGCATTACTGCGCTTGGGTCACTTCGTCGTAGCCAGCTTCGTTGATTGCTGCGACAATCGCGCCAGTGCTTACTTCTGGGCCGTGCTCAACCGTCACCAGCTTGCTGTCGAGCGCAACCGTGACCTTCTGTACCCCAGGAACTGCCGCTACCTCTTTGGTAATGGCGTTCACGCAGTGCTGGCACGAAATCGCCGGAACCTGAAATCGCTCGGTGGTCATGATGATGCTCCTTCATTACATACCCCCCTCCCAGGGGGGGATGGGAATACTATACCACCATCAGCCTGGTGTGTCAATCATTCGCACGGCGTAGACAACTAGGCCAAACGGCGCAGGCGAATGCGCCAAAGCTATGGTGCATCGCCCAATACCGCGCGAATACGCCGCACACCCGCGCTCACCGCCGCCTCCTTCACAATGCGGAAATAGCCCAGCTCGGCGGTATGGGCAACATGCGGGCCGCCGCAAATTTCCTGGCTGAAATCGCCAATACTGTAGACGGTGACACGTTCATCGTAGCGCTCGCCGAACAGCCCGATCGCGCCCGCCGCGCGTGCCGCTTCTACATCCATTCCGGTGCAGATCACCGGCAGGTCGCGCGTAATCTGCACGTTTACCAGCGCCTCGACGGCCTGTAGCTCGGCGTCGCTCAGCCGCTCGCCGTGCGCGAAATCGAAGCGCAGCCGCTCGGCGGTGATATTGCTGCCGCGCTGCTCGACATGCGGGCCAAGCACCTGGCGCAGCGCCGCGTGAAGCAGGTGTGTTGCGGTGTGCAAGCGCGTCGTTTCGGGCCGCCGCTCGGCCAGGCCGCCCTGGAAGCGCGCTGCCCCGCCCTGCCGCGAGCGCTGCTGATGCGCGGCAAATGCCTCGGCAAAACCTACAGCGTCGACTATCATACCATGGCGCGCGGCCAGCTCCTGCGTTAGCTCCAGCGGGAAGCCGAAGGTTTCGTACAGGCGAAACGCCGCTGCGCCAGCAAGCTCGTCGGTGGACTGCGCTACTGCGCGTTGCAGCTCGGCCTCGCCACGCGCCAGCGTGCGCCCGAAACGCGCCTCTTCTTCTTCCAGCGCTGCGCAGATATTCGCGCGCGCCCGCGTGAGCGCGGGATAGGCCTCGGCCAATGTGTCGATCGCCACGTTAGCGATGCGCGCCAGGAATGGCCCGGTTATCCCTAGCTCACGGCCATAACGCGCCGCGCGGCGAATGAGCCGTCGCGCGATATAGGGCTGGTCGGTATTGCCCGGGCGCACGCCCGCCGCCAGCACGCCCGCCGCCGCCCGCGTATGATCGGCGACCACGCGCAGGGCGAAGGTATCGCTACGGGTTGCGAGTGCCTGTATTTCCTCTATTATTGGCGCGAACAGGTCGGTTTCGTAGATCGCAGGCACGCCCTGAACAATCGGCAGCAGTCGCTCCAGGCCCATGCCCAGGTCGATATTGTGCTGCGCAAGCGGATGGTAGCTGCCGTCGGCGCGCTGATCGTACTGCATAAATACGTTGTTGCCCACTTCCCAAAAGCGCGCCGGGTTGCTGGTCGGCGTTTCGCCAGGTGGGCCGCCGGGCTGCATATCGTAGAATATCTCGGAGTCGGGGCCGCACGGCCCGGTTATGCCCGCTGGCCCCCACCAGTTTTCGCTTTTGGGCAGAAAGAGCATGCGCTCGGTGGGAATGCCCAGTGCGCGCCATACTGCCGCCGCCTCGTCGTCGCGCGGGGCATCGTTATCACCGGCGAAGCAGGTCGCCCACAGGCGCGCGGGATCGAGCCCGAGCCGCGCGGTGAGGAAGCTGTAGCTCTGGCGAATCGCGGTTTCCTTGCCATAGTCGCCCAGCGACCAGTTGCCCAGCATTTCGAAGAAGGTCAGGTGGTGGGCATCGCCGACTTCCAGGATGTCGTTGGTGCGCAGGCAGGGTTGCACATTTGCCAGGCGGCGACCCGCCGGGTGCGGCGCGCCTAGCAGAAACGGCACTAGCGGGTGCATGCCTGCGGTGGTAAACAGCACACTCGGGTCGTTTTCGGGCACTAGCGGCGCCGCGCCAATGATCGCGTGGCCGTGGGTGCGCAGATGATCGAGAAAGAGTTGGCGCAACGTCGTTGCATTCATAGTTCGCCTCCTGAACATTCTAAAGCCAATAAAAAACGCCCTTGAGCATGTAGCTCAAGGACGGATAGTTCCGCGGTACCACCTTGGTTGGGGCGCTGGCCCCCACTCTGCCGCCACGGCGCACGCTAATGCGCGAGGGCGCGTCCCGGTTACGGGGGACTCAACCGGCCTACCTCCCTGCCAGGAAGATGTTCCTGGCCCTCGGTGGCAACTCGGGTGTGGCTTCGGCGCTGGCCTGCTGGTCGAGCTTCCACTCTCCTCGACTCGCTGGGTTCCCGGCCTGGTGCGTACTCTTCACCGTCAGCGTTATTGCATCTTCAATTGTGCCTGGCACTGTACCACGGCGGCGTGGCAATTGTCAATAGGAAAAAATTTCGCTGTTCCGCATGGTAACGACGTGCTTTTTTGCCTGCGGCAACAAGGTAGCGGCGATTATTTGTGTGTGCGGTTTTCCGCGCATCGTGTAGAAAAACACACACAAAGAAAGCTGACGAATTTCTAAATCCTTCGTGTCTTCGTGCCTTCGTGGCAAACGCGCAACCTCGTGACTTCTGCCTCCTGATGCTGAATACTGCTCTTTACTCGTAGCGCAGCGCCACAATTGGCCGCAAGCGCGAGGCGCGCAGCGCCGGGAAGAAGCCGAAGCACAACCCCACTGCTGCGGTAACGCCGGTAGCCAGCAGCAATGAGCCAGGCGAGACGACGGCGCGCGCGCCTTGCATTTGCAGCACGCCGACGAGCAAGAAGGTGCCTGCTCCCGAAAGCAAAAAGCCAAACGCAATACCAATCGCGCCGCCGATCAGGCACAGCACGAGCGCCTCGATCAGGAATTGCAGCAGAATATCGCGCGCGCGTGCGCCTACGGCCTTGCGTAGGCCAATCTCGCGGGTGCGCTGTGTCACGCTCACCAGCATAATGTTCATAATGCCAATGCCGCCTACCAGCAGCGAGATGCCACCAATAACTGCCAGGAAGAGCTTGAAGCCAGTCAGCACATTACGGAACTGCGCCATCAGCTGCTCTGAGCTTTCAACCACAAAATCGTTGCTCTGGTAGGTCAGACGGTGGCGCTCGCGCAGCACCGCAGTTACCTGGCGCAGCGCTGCATCGGATTGATTGCGGTCGCGCACCTTCACCGTGAGCTGCGACACATCGACCCGCGCGGTGAGCTGATTGCGGAACAGCCGATCGCGCACGGTGCTGTAGGGCACATAGACGAGCTCGCCGGGGTTTTGCTGGCTGGCCTGGTTAGCCTTAGTAAACAGTACGCCCACCACTTCAAATGCAACTCCATCGACCGAAATTCGCTGCCCAGGCGCGCTTTCGGCGCTGCCGAACAGCTCCTGCGCCACGGTTTTGCCAATCACCGCCACACGTGCGCCTGCCGCTTCCTCAGCATCGTTATAGTAGCGGCCCGGCCCTAGCTCGTTACTCGTTACGGTAAAGTAATTCGGCGTTGTCCCGATGACCTGATAACTGTAGCGATCCTTCCCGGCATCCAGAATCGCCGCACCATCGAACTGCTTCACCACGGTTTCGACCAGCGGGGCGACACCGGGCTGCATCAGGGCATCGGCATCGGCGGCGGTAAGCTGTGGGGCCAGCTGCTCATCGCTGGCGGCCGGGTCGATACGCGGCGAAATCGTGAGCCGACCGACGCCCAGCTTCCCGAACTCGCTTTCGACGAAGTTAGAATAGCCATTGCCGATCGCCAGCATGCCAATCACGGTGCCAACGCCAATAATAATGCCGAGCATAGTGAGCAGCGCGCGCAGCTTATTGATCATTAGCGCATTCCATGCCACCCGAAAGGCTTCGAGAATATTCATAGCAACCTCATATCAACGATATGAATGACGAAGTTGTGTAATTTTGCACTTCAAGTCATGCATTTTGCCTGCGGCAGCAAGGGACTTGCGATTATTTTTGTGTATTTTCCGCGCATAGCGTAGAAAATACACAAGGAAAGCAAACTGCTCTGCCAAAGTCTCGGCGTGCTCACTACGCACGTTATAGTTAATGGTACGAGCCATATTGAAAATTTTCGTGTCTTCGTGCCTTCGTGGTTTGGTTTACTCCGAACGCAGCGCCGTAATCGGGCTGAGCCGCGCGGCAGTAAGTGCCGGGAAGAAGCCGAAGGTGATGCCAATCAGCGAAGCGACCGCCGTAGCGAGCATAATTGCGCCAGGTGTTACGGTGGCGCGCGCCCCTTCGGCCTGAAACACACTCAGCAGCACGAAGGTGCCGCCCAGCGAAAAGACATAGCCCAGGCCAATGCCCAGCACACCGCCGATCAGGCACAGCACAATCGCCTCGATCAGGAACTGAAACAGAATATCGCGGCGGCGTGCGCCCACGGCTTTACGCAGGCCAATTTCGCGCGTGCGCTCAGACACACTCACCAGCATAATGTTCATAATGCCAATGCCACCCACCAGCAACGAAATGCCTGCCACTAGCCCGAGAAATGCGTTGAAGCCGGTGATGATGCCGCCCACCTGCTCGGCGATTTGCTGCGGGTTAAGCACGGTGAAATCATTGTTTTGGTAGGTCAGACGGTGGCGCGCGCGGAGCACCTCGGTTGCCTGCCGAATCGCAGCTTCGATCTGGTCGCGGCTACGCGCCTTTATCACCAGGAAATCGATATCGACCTCGGGAGCCACCTGATTGCGGAAGAGCCGATCGCGCGCGGTGCTATAGGGCACGTAGATCGCCTGGCTCGGGTCATTGCCAATACTAATGCCCTTCTTAGCGTTCAACACGCCCACCACCTCGAAGCCCACGCCGTTAATCGTGATGCGCTGGCCGAGCGCATCGTTCGGCGCACCAAACAGCTTTTTGGCAACTTCACCACCGAGCACCGTCACACGCATGCTCTCGCGCTCTTCGTCGGCAGTGTAGAAGCGGCCCGTGCCGAGCTTCTGCGGCAGAATGGTGAAAATACTGGGTGTCGTGCCGCTGACATTATAGGTATACTGGCGCCCGCCCGCGCTTACCTGCGCATCGCGGCCCAGCTGTACACCAACGCCCTGGGCAGCTGGCACTGCGCCAGGTTGGCCCAATGCCTCGGCATCGGCGGCGGTGAGATGTGGCGGCTGCTGGGTGCTCACCTTGCGGTCGGTCGAGCCAGCGAAGATATACACCGCGCCAATTCCCAGCTGGTCGAACTGGCCGTCGAGGTATTGGCGAAAGCCATTGCCCATGGCGAGCATGCCAATCACCGCGCCAACACCAATGATAATGCCCAGCATCGTCAGCAGCGAGCGCAACTTGTTGGTTCGCAGCGCAATCAGCGCTACACGGATCGATTCAAACAAATTCACAACGCACCTCGGTCCGTTTGAAGAGACCAATGAACCACCAAGACACGAAGAAACCAAGGTTTGAAATTCGTATGAATCGGCAAACTATGAATTAGATCTTGGTGCCTTGGTGCCCCGGCGGCAAGGTTCCAACGCTGCACTCAGGCCGCAATCAACTCAGGCTCTGGCAGCACGATTTCCAGCGGCTTAGTCACCATCTCGTCGCTCGCCACCACGCCATCGCGCACGCTAATAATGCGGCGGGCATGCTGCGCCACCTCGGGGTCGTGCGTCACCAGAATGACAGTGATGCCCTGCTCGCGATTGAGCTGCTGAAAAATGCCCATAATTTCTTCGCCCGTTTTGGTATCGAGCGCACCGGTTGGCTCATCGGCCATCAGAATGCGCGGGCTATTCACTAGCGCGCGGGCAATCGCGACGCGCTGCTGCTGGCCGCCCGAAAGCTCGTTGGGCTTATGGTGCATCCGGTCGCCCATACCCACTGCGCGCAGCGCAGCCTCGGCAGCCGCATGCCGATCGCCTTTGCCGCCATACAGCATTGGCAGCTCGACATTTCGTAGCGCCGAGGTGCGTTGCAACAACATATACTGCTGGAATACGAAGCCGATCTTCTGGTTGCGAATCGCGGCCAGCTGGTTATCGCTCAAGCCGCTCACATCGACGCCATCGAACAGGTAGCTCCCGCTACTCGGCTGGTCGAGGCAGCCGATAATATTCATCAGCGTGCTCTTGCCGCTGCCCGAAGGCCCCATGATCGCCACCATTTCGCCCTCGGCAATCGCAAGCGACACACCGCGCAATGCTTGTACCTCAACATCGCCCATCTGGTACGATTTACTTAAATCTTGAACTTCGATCAGAGTGTTCATTAGTATCTCCAGAGTCGGTAGCGGGCAGTTAGCAGCCAGCAGTTCGTATGACGACACTATCTATCACACACTGCCCGCTGCCAACTGCGAGCTGATTACTGCGGCTGTGTCGGGTTAAATGTGCTCACAACATCCTTCACCAGCACCTGCTCGCCTGCCTTAAGCCCATCGGTAATCTCCACCGATTCGTTATTGCTCAGGCCGACCTTCACCGGGCGGCGCTCGCTCGCCGGGGTTTGCGTTTGCAGGTCTGGCTGTCCGCTAGTAGGAATAAGCACATAGCTCTGGCCATTTTCCGATTGCACAGCCCGGCGCGGCACGAGCACAGCATTTGCTTTTTGCTGGGTCACAATCTGCGCCACGGCGGTCATGCCAGCGCGAATCACCGGGTCGGTTGATTTGATTGCAACAGTGATTTTATAGGTATTAGTACCTTTGTCACTTTTGGTCGCCAGTGGGTCGATATTCGACACTACGCCAGCAATATCTTTTCCTGGCAGCGCATCAAGCACAATCGTCACGGGCTGGCCGTTCTGAATCTGCGCGACATCAAGCTCATCGACCGGCACAGTAATATGGAAGCTGCGCAGATCGGCAACGGCGATCACACCATTCTGGCCCGCCTGCTCGCCCACGCGCAGATCGACGCGCGCGACTGTGGCGGCAAAGGGTGCCACTAACGTTGCTTGGTTGAGAACGCGCTGGGCCTGCTTGAGCGCCGCTTCGGCGCGGGCCACCCCAGCCTCGGCGCGAGCCAGGTCGCTGGCGTTCGGGTCGGCAGTGAGTTTTTCGAGCTCAGCCTGTGCAATAGCGACGTTTGCCTTGGCGGCGGTAATATTCCCGCTGCGGTTCCCACCTATCAGCTGGTTCAGGGCCGCCTCCGCGCTGGCAACCTCGGCGCGTGCTGCGGCCAATTCCTCATTCTGGCCACCGCTACGCTGTTTGTCGAGCGCCGCCTGGGCGGTCGCCACATCGTGCTCAGCAGCCTGCACACCGATGATCTCGGCCTGGCGCGCCGCATCGAACGCCACCTGCGCCTGCTGCACGGCCTTCTCTGCACTATGCAGATCGGCCTCAGCCTGGACATATGCCTGGTAGTATTGTTGCCGCTGGGCATCGTTCAGGGTATTCGGCTTAGATTTCCCCTGCGAGTCTATCGTCGATGGATTCATCGGGTCGCGACCAGTCGATTGAACATATTGCCAATTTTCCAATGCAGTTGCATAGGCGGCCTGCGCCTTGGTCAGATCGTTCACCCGCTGTTGGACCGTTGCTTCGGCGTTCGTCTTCTCAAGCGACAATTGATCGCGCTTGGAGGCCAGTTGATTTTGGGCTGCCTGTAGGCTCAGTTCCGCGTCGCTTGTGCTCGTATGGCCAGCCGCCAGGCTAGCCAACTTGCCTTTAGCAGCCTCGAGCCTGGCCCGCGCCGCTGTGATGTCGGCGGTGGTGACGCTGGCAGCGGTTTGCTGGTATTGGCCCTGGGCTTGCGTGACACGCGCCTTCGCGGCAGCCAACTCCTGGGGCGTCGCTTTGTCCTTCAGTTTATTGAAGTCGGCCTGGGCCTGCTTCAGGTCGGCCTGGGCCTGGTCAACTCTCAGCTGAAGGTCGGTAGCATCGAGCCGGGCCAGCGGCTGATTGGCCTGCACCTGCTCGCCCGCCTTCACTAGAATCTCGGTGACAGTGCCATCGCTGGTAAAGCGTAGGTCGGCCTGGGCCTGCGCTTCAACGTTGCCGGTAGCGTTCACGGTTGCGTTAATTGCGCCCGTTGTGGCGGGTGTAGTCGTCCATCCGGCGAGCGCCGCCGTAGTCGCAGTCGAAGCGGCGCGGCGGGCGAACCAGACACCGATGGCTACTAGCGCAAGAAGAACTGCGGCAATGATGATCCACTTCCGCCACCTTACCCACGCCCGCTTCTGCAGTGTTGTAATTGCTGCCATACCTGTATGCTCCTTGAAGCCTGCTATGTACTTTCACCAAAACAGCTTTACTATGTGTACGTTTGATCATCGTATTTGTTGCAAATACCACACTTTGTTATGTTCACTTACGCAATAATCCATCGTTTGATGGAGCGCGCCTCCATCAAACGATGGAATGACGCTGAGGGAACTAGCCGATGGGCTTACGCTGTTGGCGCGCCATATGCTCGCCCTGACGTGACCTAGTTTGTATCTCTACGTTATAATAATCAGGGAAGTCGCTTCATCACAGGTAAGAAATATCCAAGAAAGAACTATTTCTATGCGCAGATGGCTTGATTGGCTCCTAACGGTTAATAGTCCGGATGAAAATATTCGTCGCCGTGGACGTAACATTATTTATATCATTCTAGGCCTCCTTGTACTTATGCTATTCATAGCAGTTGCCTGGACGATTAGATTAGTCAACATCTCTTCTGTACTTTTGGGGGCGCTCCTCGGCAACGGCAGCTGCCGGACAGCGATTAGGGTGTCATGGACAGATACACTTTTCCGGTCTCCCATTCATCGCTGGTTTCCATG